>Ga0105048_10004029_pt1 | contig 24074 bp, 23 predicted proteins | sample MAT05_FD_78382 | JGI IMG/M metagenome (GOLD analysis project Ga0105048, IMG submission 78382) | Freshwater microbial communities from Lake Fryxell liftoff mats and glacier meltwater in Antarctica - MAT-05 | ecosystem: Environmental > Aquatic > Freshwater > Ice > Liftoff microbial mat | place... | reverse complement strand
CATCAAACCGCCGTACGGATGGGTCGGACCGGAGTGGGAGCCGGTCGCCAACCTCCTGAAGTCGCTACCAGAGGGGGTGACCCCCGCGGTGCAGCGAGAACTCAACGAACGCCGCATAAGATTCCTGATCCTCTCCAATCCCTCCCTACGAGCCGCCGATTCGCTGATCGCACCCAGCGATCTCCGACGGACTTGCGGTGTGCGCTCAGTGTTCGTCAAAGGCGATGTCGAGATCTTTGCGCTGGCAGCGCCGCCTGGCGGCTGCCCCACGGGACCCTAGGTTCAGTTCAGGATCGAGCGCAGAAGGTCGGCCTGTTGTTGCCAGGTCCAGCGCTCCTCGACCCACGCTCGTCCGGCCGCCCCCATGACGGCCCGTTGCTCAGGTGATCGGAGCAGTTCGATGATGCGTCGCGACACTAAGCCCGCATCGGTTCCCTCGACGCTCCAACCCGTGATGCCCTCGAGCACGGCGTCCGGCGCTCCCCCGCTGCGTCCTCCCACCACCGGCAAGCCGGTGGCCGATGCCTCGAGGTAGACGATGCCTAGTCCTTCCACATCCAGGCCGCGATGACGCGTGCGGCACGGCATGGCGAAAACATCGCCGGCCGCATAGTGCTGCGGCAACTCCGGCCACGGCACCGATCCCGTCATGACGACGTGCCGCTCAAGCCCCAACCCGGTGCGCAGCTTCTCAAGCGTTCCCCGGTAGGGCCCCCCGCCCACGAGCAGCAATGCTGCATCCGGCACCGCACGGAGCACGGCAGGCCACGCTCGCATCAGAACGTCCTGACCTTTGCGGGGCATCAACCGTGACACGCACACGACCACCGGGCGATCGACAAGCTGATGCCGTTCGCGAACAGCGGCACCGTCGACGTCAGGAGAAAACATTTGCGGATCGACGCCAGGGGTCAGCTGCACCATGCGGGTAGCAGCTTCGGTTCCGATCACCTGTGCGATGCGCGAGCGGGTGTACTCGCCGAGGTAGGTCAGCACGTCGACCTGGGATCCCACGCGGGCAATCAGCTGTCGGCTGCCAGGCCATTGCGTCCAACCAGCCTCGTGGCCATGGGTCAAACCGACGGAACGCTCCACACCTACCGTTCGTAGAGACCCGGCCATCAAGCCGAGGGGGGCCGCCGCGCCGAACAGCACCGACGTGCACTCGTACTCACGCGCCAATTCTCGCGCACGACGAATGGTCCTCGGCTCGGGCAGCATCACCTTGGATCCGATGCGCACCACCGGAAACCTCTGGGCAGCATCGAACGCGACGGAGCCTTTCCACGCCGAGGCCAGAACCACGACCGAGTCATCAGGTTGTCGTTGGAGCAATCCATGCACGAACTGCTGAATACCTCCGGGACGCGGCGGGAAATCGTTGGTCACCACCAACGTGCGACCGCTCACCCGATCCCCTTGCGTGGCTTCACCGATGGAGCAGGAACGGCCAAGGCGTTGGACGCGGCCCATTGTCGTGCCAGCGCAATGCGCTCAGGTGCGGTGGGGTGGGTGGCCACGAGTCGGTAGAGCCACCGCGGCGGATCAGGATCCGAGATGTTCGCGAGCGCCAGATCGCGCTGCATCCCGACCAACGTGGCGGGATCACGGGTGAGGTCGAGCGCGTGCACATCTGCGCGTGCCTCGATTCGCCGACTCACCACCCCCGACACCGGCAGTGTCACGAACGAGGCAAGCATGACCACCGCCAGCACGAAAGCCAGCACACCAGGATCCGAAGCCGATGAAGCACCGACGCGTTGAAGGATCCAGGGCACGCTAAGAAGGCCCGCCAGCAGGCAGACGAGGGCTGCGGCACCGAGAGCCCCCATCAGAGTTCCGTTGCGCACATCAGCGTCCTTCACATGGCCCAACTCGTGTGCCACAACGCTTCGCACCTGATCGTCGTCGAACCTCTCGAGCAGCGTGTCGTAGACGACCACGCGTCGACTCGCGCCGAAACCCGAAACGTAGGCGTTCACAGCAGTCGTGCGTCGGCTCGCATCGGCCACCAACACGTCCTGCACCGCGATGCCATCGCGTTCGGCGAGATCGATCAACGATGAGCGAAGTTCACCTTGCGGCATCGGTTTGAAGGAATTGAAGAGCGGCTCGACGACCACCGGATAGACGAACGACAGTGCCACCACCAGAGCCGCCGTGCCGGTTGCGGCAGGGATCCACCAGTTGACAGGGAAAGCGAGAATCAGCGCACGGGCCAAAGCGGCCACGGCGAGCACCACAACGACCGTGATGCCGAACGACTTGGCGACATCGACGAGCCAGGCTCCCCACGGCTGCGTGATCAGACCGATGCGAACGCGCGGTGATCGCGAGGCAGCATCCAATGGCATGGTGGCTAGCCGGCCGACCAGGAGCAGAACAAAACCCCCCACCAGCAGCTCGATCCATGGTCGCTGCGATCCCCCAACCGCGGCCGCCGAACGCTGTATGAGCAATGAACCCCACGTGGTGAATCCAAGGAGGCCTGCGACGACCACGCCGCCGATCAGAGAACCGATCGACCACGGTCGCACCTGCGCCGCGAGATCTTGTGCGCGGTCGATCTGAGCACTGCTGAAGTCGGCGCCAGGATCGACCGCGACGGCCGCACCACCCACCGTGCGGGTAGCGGGAGCGGGAGTGCTGATCAGCGCAACGACGATGAGCAGGAGCAGCAGCACGCCAGCAACCACGAACGCGGCCGTTCGAGGTCCGGCCGTTTCCACCAGCGAGGCGCTCATCTGGCGGCGGCTCGGATCGAGTCCTGCCACAACTTAGTGAGCTCTTCGGTCGAGATGCCGAGTTCTTGCCGCAGGGCGGTATCGACGGCGCTTGCCTCGTCCTTCTCGGCAAGCGCCACGCGGTAGACGCGCAGCAGTGAATCCTCGCCGTACCTGTCGGCGATGAGCTGCGCCGCCCACCATGCACCCTCGTAAGCCTGCGACAGGTTCTTGTTGCTCGTTCGAAAGTCAGCCTTGGTCGGCAACTGCTTCGGGATCCGCCCGGCCTGCGCATCCTTCAGGAGGTCGGCGGCGACGATCTGAGGACGAACATCGGCATCGCGATAGCCGACGTAGTCGGCAAAACCCTCTTCCAACCAGATCGCAAAGTCGCTGGGGATCGCTGCCTCGGTGGCCACGTGGGTGATCTCGTGACGGAGCACGATCAAGCGGCCAAGCGCGGTGATGCGTTGGAAGCCCGAGGGGTTCACCCACACGCGGTGAGCGGGGGCTGCCCCCTGACCACCTCGCAGTTCAGCCGTGGCCACCGCCGCCAGGTTCGTATAACTGGACCCATCACGCCTCAGCATCGTGCCGAGCTGATCCTGGGTGGAGGGCACGACCAGCAGAACCCGTTGATCCCAATCTTCACCCCAGATCTGTGTGACCTGCCGCACGGCGAGTTCGGCTTGGCGTAGCACCGCCTGAACAGGCACGGGGTCGCCCGAAACGACCATGAGCACGCCCTTACCGCTCACCACCCGCAACGGCGTCACATCCCACGGCTCACGGAAAGCGCCAATGTCGACGTCTGCTACGAGCTTCCAGGTGGGGCCGTCGGGAATGAACGTCATGACTCGCGGCGACAGCGTGTCCTGATCACCGAAACCGGCCAGCCGGTAGCTCGCCTCAACTGAGTAGGCCACGGCTTGAGATCCAGCGCGTCGTAGCTGCGGTCCGGCCACCGGGTTGCTGCTGTCGAGCTGTTCGATGATCCGATAGCGCCAGGTGGCGAAGGGAAGCGCCACCAGGTTCGTGGCCAGCATCCGCTGCTTAGCCACGAAAGCCTCATCGCCCGGTGCCACGGTCTGCAGGAACGGATCGGCCTGCTTGAGCACGACAGCCCGCGATCGGGTATCGAGCACCTGTTGGACAGCTGCCTCCTTGAGCGCCTGCGTCGTCAGGGCGGTCATCGACGATGTGCCGAACGGCGCCAGGCCGCCAGAAATGGGCGCATCGGCGGGAGTGCTCGTCGGCGACGCGGTCGGCGCGGGCGCCTGAGAAGTGTTGGGCTGGGGGGCCGGCGCGAGCGTGGGCAGCACCACCGCTCCCACCGCAAGACCGGCGAGCACGGCCGACACGCTCACCAGTCGGCGCAGGCCCGGCCGCAATCGCGAGGTATCAGCAGGCTCCGTGGAAACCGGCGGCTCCTCGTCAACCTCGTCGTCCGCACGTCCATGGGAATCGTCCGCACGTCCATGGGAATCGTCCGCAGCGAAGGCGTCGACGACGACGGAGTCGCCTTTCGTGCCTTCGTCGGCGTCGCGGGATCCGGTGACAGGGTCGCCTAGATCGGCGCGTTGGGACGCGTCGATGCGCTCAGACGGATCAGGCTCCGCCGACGGCTTCGACTCGTCGTCGTTGGTCACGGCGCCAGTTTATGCGGCGCAGCGAGGAATGGCCGGGCTCAGACCCGGCCACCTCCGGCAAACACGCGCCCGTAGTAGCTCGAGATCGAGGCCACCTCGACCCCCTCGCGGGGATTGGCGGCATGGACCATGAGGCCGCCACCGATGTAGATGCCAACGTGCGAGATGGGGCTGTAGAAGAAGACCAGGTCACCCGGACGCAGCTGGGACTTGCTGACGCGATCGGTTGCCGCGTACTGCGCGCGTGACTGGTGCGGCAATGAGACGCCAGCTGCACGCCAGGCACCCGATGTCAGACCAGAGCAGTCGAAGGCGCTCGGACCGGTGGCGCCCCAGACGTAGCGGTCGCCGACCTGCTGCTTGGCCCACGCCACAGCAGCGGCCGCCCGGCCGGAGCCAACGCCTCCGCCGGTGAAACCGCCACCGTCGGATGAAGAAGAGCTTGAGCGTGACCTTGAGCGGTCGGGGGTGGAGTCGAGGGTACGAAGAGCATCGCGGCTCGCGCGCAGTGCCGTTGCCGCGCGCGCTGCGCGAGCCGCGTCGTAGCGGGCACGGTCGGCCGCGGTGAGGCGGGCCAGCAGGGCCTTGGCCTTCGCTGCACGCTCATCAATGCTCGTCTTGGCGGCGGTGGCCTTGGACTCAGCTTCCTTCAGACCGCCCAACTCCTGTGCAAGTGCGAGCTTGTCCTGCGCCAGTCGCTGCTGCGACACCTGCGCCTTGCGGAGCGAGGCACCCTGGCCGCGCGACACCTGGTCGAGCGAGGCGGAGCGGTTCAGGAACTCGGCAGGGTCATCGGAGAGCAAAAGTTCGAGGGAGGAGTCGAGGCCACCATTGCGGTAGGCCATCGAGGCCAGGGCACCAATGTCCTTGCGGACAACGGCGAGATTGCGCTCCTCGCGGGTGATACGGCCCTGAACGGCCGACATGCGGCGCTGGGCGTCTCCGGCGTCGATGCGAGCCTCGAGGTAGTCCTCATTGGCCTGGGAGGCCTGCTCGTTCAGGGCGTCAACCTGCCGGGTGACCTCGCCCAAGGTGGGCGTCGGCTCGGCGGTGGAGCTCATGGTGGGCACGAAGGTGAGCGTCAACGTCGCCGCGGTCACACCTACGAGAGAGCGCACCAAGGTGCGTCGGGATCGGGTCGCCACGAAGGCGGCCTCCTCTTCCTCATTCGCCTACCGGGTGAGCTGACGGGTTCGGGCTGGGAAGTTCGCCCTACGGCCAAGAATCTGACCGATTCACCCCAAGGGATTGGGTCCCCGGCTCCCGGACTTTCCGGGATTAGGCGTGGACGGTTCGAAAACCGACCAGACAGCACAGTAGGGAACGGCTCCCCCGCTGGGCAACCCGGGCCTCGGCGCGTCGCCGGAAGCCTGGCTGCCGCGCCCTCAGGCTGGATCGGTGGGTCCAGCGTCACCGGGGCGGTACTGAAGGGCCGGAACCAGGCCGGAGGCGGCCAGAACATCGAGCGCCTCCTGTTCGTCAGGAGCCAGATCCACGCCCTCAGGCGGGCTCCCCAGGAGGAAGGTGACTACGCAGTCGCCGCACGCCTGAGGGCGCACTGTGCAGCCCTCGCAGTCGACATGGACGGTCGGTCCCCCGAGGGGCAGCCGAGGAGTCAGCGAGGACGCCTGGGGCTGACGAGCTAGCGCGTGCTCGGCTCGCGGGTGCGCGCCCGCGTCGAAGCCTGAGTTGACGCCTGAGTTCATGGGAGCGTTCATAGGACCTCCTACCTTGGCCGGCCGGGGAAGTGCCGGTGCTACCGACGCTAGAGGCGGGGTCCGACAGCGACTAAGCGAAGGACAGCTAGGCGGTCGTTGGCCGAGGCACGAGTGCAACCGCCGTGGACGAACACCAGCGGCAACTCACCTGTGACACCTCTTCGGAAACGACCTCGACGTCCTCGATCGTCTGCTCCCCCGCTAGATCGACGTGGACGAACTCTCGGGTCCGTCGGCTGCGCACCACGTCGAATCGGGTCAGGTTGCCGCAGGCGCTGCAGCGCAGGCGTTCGTTCTCGGACGGCATCGCGGGGGGCATGGCACTCCTGCTGGTGGAGGGAACGAGTGTGACAACGATAGGAGACTGCGGAGCGCGCCGACGCCGCGGTGTCGGCCCCGGCGCCTACCGTTCCTGCCATGCCCGCACCCACCTCGTCCGCGCCTCATCTGAGGCCGGCCGATCAGACGCAGTCCGTTGGCGAGGCATGCGCCGTTGATCAGATGCGGTTCGAGGATCTGGGCACGCCGCTGTGCGACGTCACTTTCGTCGTGGTGGATCTTGAGACCACCGGTGGCTCGGCCGACGACTCGATCACCGAGGTCGGTGCGGTGAAGGTTCGCGGCGGCGAGGTGATTGGCGAGTTCGGCACACTGGTGCGACCGGCAGGGTCAATACCCCCGATGATCTCGGTACTCACCGGCATCACCGACGCGATGGTGGCACACGCACCCCGCATTGAGGCCGTGCTCCCCGCCTTCCTGGAGTTCGCGAGCGGCTCGGTACTCGTGGCTCACAACGCCCCGTTCGATATCGGCTTCCTCTCACGCGCCTGCGCCTCACACGGATTGGCCTGGCCCAAGCCCCCAGTCGTCGACACCGTGCGCCTCGCGCGCTCGGTTCTGCCGCGTTCGGAGGTACCGAACGCCAAACTCGCCACGCTGGCGCGGCACTTCAGGGCCCCTGTGCAGCCCACCCACCGCGCCCTCGATGACGCCAAAGCAACCGTCCATGTGCTCCACGGGCTGCTCGAGCGCCTCGGAACCCAACACGTCGACACCCTCGAGGACCTGCTCGGCTACTCGCGCCAAGTTCCCCAAGGAGTGAGGCGCAAAGCCGGCCTGGCCGACGGCCTTCCGGATGCTCCCGGCGTCTACCTGTTCAAGGACGACCGCGGCCGCGTGCTCTACGTCGGAACCAGCAGATCGTTGCGCACGCGGGTCCGCAGTTACTTCACCGCGGCCGAGACCCGCTCACGCATGCGCGACATGGTGCGACTGGCCCACGAGGTGGTGCCGATCGTCTGCCCGACCCCGCTCGAGGCGCGGGTGCGTGAGCTTCGCCTCATCGCCGAGCACCAGCCGCCGTACAACGCCCGCTCCCGGCGGCCCGATCGCTCACTGTGGCTGCGGCTCACCGACGAACCCTTCCCCAGGCTCTCGATCGTCCGGTCACCACGTGGAGCCGACGCGGCGATCGGGCCTTTCCCACGACGCGAAAGCGCTGAGGCGGCGGCGGCGTGCCTGGTCGATGCGATTCCCCTGCGCCAGTGCACCGACCGAGTCTCGGTCAGCAAGCACACCGACGCCTGCATCCTCGCCGAACTCGGCCGATGCGGGGCTCCATGCACGGGTGCGCAGACCCGCGAGGAGTACGCGCTTGTGGTCGAGCAGGCCCGCGTCGCCATGACGCAGGATGCCTCGCTCGTGATGAGTCGCGCCTTCGCCCGCATGACCGCGCGCTCGCGGGCAGGTCGGTACGAGGAGGCCGCCGCTCTGCGCGACCGGTTGACGGCGTTCCTCGGCGGCGCTGCCTGGAGCCAGCGGGCCAGGGCGCTGGCCGCCTGCCCTCAGGTGGTCGCAGCAGCACCGGCCCCGGGTCCGACGGGACGCTGGGAGGTCGTCGTCATCCGGCACGGCCGCCTGGTCGCATCGGCCACCTTGAACGCCGACGCTGCCATGGGAGCCGGGATCCGCGCCCTGGTCGCCACGGCACCGTACGCCGAGCCCGAGGCACACGCCCTACCAGCAAGTACGGCCGAAGAGACCTCAGCGGTGCTGGCCTGGCTCGAGGCGCCCGGAGTTCGTCCAGCGATGGTGGAAGGGCAGTGGTGCAGTCCGCTCCGCGGTGCAGCGTCGGTGGCGACACAGGCCAGCCGCGCCTCCCTCGACCGGCTCGCACCTCTGAATGCGCCTCAGGCCGGGTCCCACTCGGGGCATTACGCAGCAGATGCGAGCGAGTGGTCAGACGCGAGCAAGAGTGGCAGCGACCCAGTGCTCGAGGATCTGGGCGGTCGAGCCGTCGTCGAGGGCCTGCTCGACCCGCGCCATAGCCTCGACAAGGGCGTCATCGAGCGCCACGCCGGCTGACGCCTCACCCGCCGCGCCGACAGCATCCAGAGCCACCAAGCCGGCCGCCGCATTCAGCACGACCACGTCGCGGACGGGCCCCCGGCGGCCAGCCATCAGATCACGCGCCACCTGAGCGTTGAAGACCACATCACCGCCGAGCAGGTCGCTGGCAGAAACCGGCTGCAACCCCAGACGAGCGGGGTCGAGCACCTCCTTCGTCACCACACCGTTGAACGTTCGCCAGATCGTCGTCGTCGTGGTCGTGGTGATCTCGTCGAGCCCGTCATCGCCGCGGAAAACCAGCGCGCTCGTGCCACGACGCGCAAGGACGTCGGCCATCAACGCGGCGAAGCGGGCATCCCCGCAGCCGATGGCGGCGGCGGCAGGTTGCGCAGGGTTGGTGAGGGGGCCGAGGACGTTAAAGATTGTCGGCACGCCCAGCTCGCGACGGGTGGGGCCTGCGTGCCGCATCGCGGGATGGAACACCGGAGCGAAGCAGAACGTGATGCCCACCTGCTCGGCCACCTCTGCCACGTCGTCGGCCGGGAGCGAGAGTTCGACTCCGAGCGCTTCGAGCAGGTCGGCCGAACCGCAAGCCGAGGTAGCGGCGCGGTTGCCATGCTTGACGACCCTGGCCCCGGTGCCCGCGATGGCCAGTGCAGCCATGGTCGACACATTCACGGAGTCGGAGCGGTCGCCACCGGTGCCCACGATGTCGACGGCTGGACCGGTCACCTCGATGAGCCGCGCGTGATCGAGCATCGTGCGGACGAAACCGGCCAGTTCGTCGGCCGTCTCGCCCTTGGCCCGCAATGCCACCAGAAGGCCGGCGATCTGCGCCGACGTGGCCTCGCCGCTCATGATGCGGTCCATCGCCCAGGCCGCGACGTCGGAGGTGAGGTCGATCCCCTGCAACAGATCGGTCAGTACAGAGGGCCAGGTGGGAGCGGCGGGATCCACCGACGTCGAGATGCTCACGGATGCCGCGGTGATCAGCCGGCGCTGGGGCGCACGGAGGACCGGGCCAGGCGGGCACGCATCAAGCCGGCCACCGCTTCGGTGACGGCGAGCGAATCCAACGGGTGCTGGACCGTTGCGTCGGCGCGCGACCAGCGGGCCAGCCAGTCGTCATCAGGTCGCCCCGTCAGCACCAGGATCGGCGGGCATCGGAACACCTGCTCCTTGAGCGTGCGGCAGACGCCCAAGCCACCAGCGGGAACGGCCTCGCCATCCAGAACGATCACGTCGATACCGCCTTGGTCGACCCGGGCGATCACCGAGGGCTCGGTGGCCACCTCGATCACCTCGACCCGGGGCAGTTCGGGGGCCGGACGACGACCGATCGCCATGACGACCTGCTCACGCACGGAGCTGTCGTCGCTGTAGACAAGAACGGTCATCGTGGAAGCCGTCGACGCCGCCTCTGTGTGCTCAGTCACGACACGATCGTAGTGCTCTTCATCACGTCAGCGGAGGTGCGGTGGCCGCGGTAAATCCTGCCGAGGTGACGGCCTGCCAGGACGTGCCCGGCGTGCGTTCAAGATCGGTTCCGACGCGCCCAACTTCCGATGTCGGGGTCCGGCGCACGCCTGGGCAGAGCAAGTGTCAGAATGCGCAAGTGGCGACAGCAGCAGCAGTAGACGCACCCCGATCACCTGCTCCCACGGCGCGGCCCAACATGGTGGCCATCGGCACCGTGGTCTGGCTGGCGTCGGAGTTGATGTTCTTCGCGGCGCTGTTCGCGATGTACTTCACGAGCCGTGCGGTCAACCCCGATCTCTGGGCGAAGGAGACCGAACTTCTCGACGTGCGGTTCGCCGCGATCAACACCACGATCCTGGTGCTCTCGTCGGTCACCTGCCAGCTCGGTGTGTTCGCCGCAGAGCGCGGCGATGTGCGCCGCCTGCGCTCCTGGTTCACCTTCACCTTCGTCCTCGGTGCCATCTTCCTCGGCGGCCAGATCTACGAGTACGCCAAGCTCGTCACCGAGGGGCTGACCCTGTCCTCCAACGTGTACGGATCGGCCTTCTACCTGACGACCGGCTTCCACGGCCTCCACGTCGCTGGCGGACTCATCGCCTTCCTCTTTGTGCTCGGCCGCACCTACGCGGCCCGGCGCTTCGGCCACGAGCAGGCCACCAGCGCGATCGTCGTGTCCTACTACTGGCACTTCGTCGACGTGGTCTGGATCGGCCTCTTCGCCACCATTTACCTCATCAAGTAGTCCCTCCTCGGAGGCAGCACCACCGTTCACCTGCACGACCTGCACGACCTGCACGACCCGGCAGATCACCCGCTCATGGAACGAGGCAGCACGTGTCCTCAAGCACAGCCCGACGGCGTCGACCAACGGCCGCCTTCGCACTCGTGGCGATCGCGTTGCTCAGCACCGGAGGCGTTTACGCCGTCGCGACGTCGGTCGCCACTCCCGCGCAAGCCGAAACGTCGGAGGCTTCCCCTGAGCTGTTGGAGGAGGGCTCCCAGCTCTACAAGACGGGCTGCTCCTCCTGCCACGGCCTCGATCTCGGCGGAGTGCCCGCTCAGGCCACCAACACTGAATCCGAGTCTCAGCAGAACGGGCCGAGCCTGATCGGAGTCGGCGCCGCCTCAGTGGACTTCCAGGTTTCCACCGGTCGCATGCCGGTCGGCGCCTCTGGCCAGCAGGTCGTAGCCGGGCGCAGCATCTACAACGAGAAGGAGATCGCGGCTCTGGCCGCGTACGTGGCCTCCTTTGCCCCCGGACCGGCCATCCCGAGTCAGGAGGACCTCGACACCACCGAGGCGAGCCTGTCCGAAGGCGGCGAGCTCTACCGCACCAACTGCGCCCAGTGCCACAACTTCGCCGGCCAAGGCGGTGCACTTTCCGATGGCACCTATGCGCCGTCCCTCGGCGGCGTCTCCGCGCGCAACATCTGGAACGCGATGCTGACCGGCCCGCAGAACATGCCCGTCTTCAATGACACCACCGTGGACCCCGACGAGAAGCGGGCCATCATCAAGTACATCGAGACCATCCAGGCTGCACCGAACCCCGGCGGCGCCCCACTGGGTCGTGTCGGACCCGTGAGCGAAGGCCTGCTTGCATGGACCATCGGTCTTGGCGTCCTCATCGCATGCTCGGTGTGGTTGGGAGCGAAGGCGAAGTGAGCGACTCCACTGGCGGCGAACTGGAGCCGCGTCCCGACAACGCCCCCGATCTGGGTCCGCACGAACTTCGACGCACCGACACCGACCCAGTCGCTGCCAAGCGCGCAGAGCGTCAGGTCGCCCTGATGTTCGCCGGATCGATCCTGGCCACCGTGCTGTTCATCGTGGCGTTCGTCACAATCGGCTTGACCGACGTGATCAACATTCCGATCATCGGTCCGATCGGCGCCCAGAACCTGGCGCTCGGAATGGCCCTGGGCCTGGGTCTCTTCCTGGTCGGCGCCGGGGCCATTCACTGGGCCCGCAAGCTGATGAGCGACGAAGAGATCGTCGATGAGCGCAAGTCGTTCACCTCCGACCCCGAGACGCGCGCCAAAGTAATCGCCGACTTCGCCGAGGGCGCCGAGGAGAGCGGCGTGATGAAGCGCCCGCTGATCCGCCGCACGCTGCTGGGCGCCATGCTCGTTCTGCCGCTTCCGGCCATCGTCCTCCTGCGCGACCTCGGCCCGCTGCCCGGCACGACCTTGCGGGAAACGCTGTGGCGTAAGGGCTCCCGCATCGTCACCGACATCTCCTACCGCCCGATCCGGCCTGAGGACCTGCCCGTCGGCGGTCTCGTCGCTGGCGCCCTTCCTGCTGATCTAAAGATCATCGAGGAGGAGCAGGGCAACCTGAACGAGCGCGCCAAGGCCGCAATCATCCTCGTGCGAATGGCGCCCGAAGAGATCCGTTCACAGCAGATCGAGAACGGCGACTACCAGGGCATCCTGGCGTTCTCGAAGATCTGCACCCACCTGGGCTGCCCCATCGCGCTCTACCAGCAGCGCACCAAGCATCTGCTGTGCCCGTGCCACCAGTCGACCTTCGACCTGGCCGATGACGGCAACGTGATCTTCGGCCCATCTGCGCGGCGTCTCCCCCAACTTGCGATCACCGTGGATGAAGACGGATTCTTGGTCGCAGCAGACGGGTTCCGAGAACCGGTCGGCCCTAGTTTCTGGGAGCGCGGATGAGCACCACGCAGCGAGTCGTGGACACCACGGCCAACTGGGTCGATGAACGCATCGGTGCCGGCAAGTGGATGAAGAAGAACCTGCGCAAGGTCTTCCCCGATCACTGGTCGTTCATGCTCGGCGAGATCGCGCTGTACTCCTTCATCCTCCTGCTGCTTACCGGTGTGTACCTGACGCTGTTCTTCAACCCCTCGATGAAGGAGGTCGTGTACGACGGTTCGTACGCGCCTCTGCAGGGCGTCAAGATGACGCAGGCCTACGAATCAGCGTTATACATCAGCTTAGATGTTCGGGGCGGCCTGCTGATCCGCCAGTTGCACCACTGGGCGGCCCTGCTGTTCGTCGCCTCGGTCAGCGTCCATATGGCGCGCGTCTTTTTCACCGGCGCCTTCCGCAAGCCTCGTGAACTGAACTGGGTCATCGGCGTCGGCCTCATGACGTTGGCGATCCTCGAGGGCTTCTCCGGCTACTCGCTCCCCGACGACCTGCTCTCAGGCACGGGCCTGCGCATCACCCAGGGCATCATCCTCTCGCTCCCGCTGGTGGGCAGTTACCTCTCCTCGTTCATCTTCGGCGGCGAGTTCCCGGGCACCGAGTTCATCCCACGGCTCTATTCGATCCATATCCTGCTGATCCCCGGAATCCTGCTGGGCCTGCTCACGGCCCACCTGCTGCTGGTCTGGTACCAGAAGCACACGCAGTTCCCGGGAGTCGGCCGGACGAACAAGAACGTCGTGGGATTCCCCCTCTTCCCGGTCTACACCGCCAAGGCCGGTGGCTTCTTCTTCATCGTCGCCGGCGTGCTGACCATGATCAGCGCACTGTTCACGATCAACCCGATCTGGCTCTATGGCCCCTACGTGCCCGACCAGGTGACCGCAGGCTCCCAGCCCGACTGGTACATCGGCTGGCTCGACGGCGCCGTCCGCGTGATCCCGAACTGGGAGACCGTGCTCTTCGGCTACTACATCAGCTGGAACGTCCTGATCCCAGCACTCATCATCCCGGGCATCATGTTCACGTTGCTGGGGCTGTATCCATGGATCGAGGCCAAGGCAACGGGCGACAAGCGGGAACACCACCTGCTCGACCGTCCGCGCAACGCGCCCACCCGCACCGGGCTGGGCACCATGGCCATCTCGTTCTACGCGCTGCTCTGGATCAGCGGTGGCAACGACATCATCGCCACGGCCTTCGGCTGGTCGATCAACTCGATCACCTGGACCATCCGCGTCCTGCTGTTCGTCCTGCCGCCGGTGGTGTTCCTCATCACCAAGCGAACCTGTTTGGGGCTTCAGCGGCGCGACCGCGACATCCTGCTCCACGGCCGCGAGACCGGCATCATCAAACGCTCCCCCGACGGGGAGTACACCGAGGTGCACGCCCCGGTCGATGCCAAGACCCGCGCTCAACTCATGGCCGTGCGCGACAGCGACTACCAGGCCATCGAGGCCGGGCCGGATGTCGACGAGAACGGCGTGGCCGCCCCCAAGAAGGGCCGGCTCGGACGGGCCCTCTCGCGCTTCTACTTCTCCGACCGGGTCGCTCCGGCCACGGATGAGGAGATCAGCGAAGGCCAGCACCACGCGGCTGACCAGCTCGAGACGGTGCGCCCGCAGAGCAGCATCACCGGTGGCGGCCACTAAGCCACCCCGGACGACGAGCGATCGCTCACGAACGAGAGAAGGGCGGGACCCCCACAAGGGGTCCCGCCCTTCTCAAACCTACGGTCCAGTAAGTGCCCTTTTTGTCCGTATCAAGACCACAAGATTCTCTCACCCACGGCACCGACCCTGTCGCCTGATGACTTGTGGTCCCCAGGCGGACAAAAGTGGTCGTTACTAGACCGTAGGTTGGGTTAGGTGAGGGCGGACTTGTTGGTCCAGGCGTCCCAGGTGAGGTTCCAGTCGCCGTAGCCGTTCGACAACGTCATCGGACGCGGGGAGCCGGTGTACTCCACGACGTCGCCCGGCTTGGTGATCGAGTACAGCCAGGCGGCGTTTGCCGTGCTCATACCCGTACAGCCGTGGCTGACGTTGCGCCGCCCCTGTGATCCGACCGACCAGGGGGCCGCGTGCAGGAACTCACCAGAGTTCGTTAGACGCATCGCGTAGGAAACCTTGAGCCGGTAGGAGTCGCTGGAGCCTTCGGGGATGTCGATGGTGGTGCTGTCCATGACGCGGTAGCGCTCCTTGGACATGATCACCTTGATGCCATTGCGCGTCAGGAAACCGGCCTTGCCTGTCGTGATCGGGATCGTGCGGATGAGCTTGCCGTTCTGGATCACCTGCAGTTGATAGGTATCGACGCCCACGCGGTAGATCGTGGCGCCACCGATCCTGAACGAGGTCTGGGTCGAGGCCGCACCCCATTGATCATTGCCAATGGCAACGTCCTCAAGGTCGGCGCGCACGGTCACCTCGGTGCCGGCCGCCCAGTAGTTCTTGGGCCGCCAGTGCACCTCACGCGGGCTGATCCACGCCCACGAACCGGTGGTAGCGGGGCTGGCCTGAACGCTGAGGGCACGCTCCACAGCCGCCTGGTCCGACGGCGTGCGGTTGAACCGCACAATGACGGGCATCCCGATGCCGACCGTCCTGCCGCCGCCCACGCCGAACGAGGCCTTCAGGATGTCGGCGTTGCGCACCTGGAACTGCGAGCGCGCCGTGCTGGTGCGGCCCTGTGCATCGGTGGCCGTCGCCGTGGCGCTGTACGAAGCACCGAAGTCGAGCGGGCCCGATGAGGAGGTCCAGACGGACCCATCGGCCGAGAACGCGCCGGCCACTGCGGCACCGTCGGGGCCCTTGACGCTCACGTCGGTCAAGCGGCCACCGGCGGCCAGCACTTTGAGCTTCTGGTCAGGGGCGATCCCGGCCTCGGGGTCGCCGGGGGCAAAGAGCACGCGGGCCGAAGGCTCCGCCGCAACGGCAACCGAGGAGTTGTCAGGCTTGGGCGTGGAGGCGGAACCAGCACCACTGGTGACTCCGTTGGAGCAGCCAGCGAGCACCACAGAAGTTGCCACGCCCAAGCACAGCGCGGTCAGCAGCGGGGTCGAGCTCCGTCGGGAGCTGGGGGGAGGCAAACGCACCCCCGCATTATGCGTGCTGGAGCGTCTTACAGCGCCAACCGGCCCCCGATCGGCCCAGGTGTCGCCTTCAGCGGCACCTGCCGCTTAGAGCGTGGCCTTCTCGCCGCGGTAGTACTCGAACACGAAACCTACGAGGCTCAGCATCAGGCCCAGGATCGCCAAGAAGAACAGCCACCAGCCCACGATGAGGCCTACTGCGGTCAAGGCAGCGAAGACGCCGACGGGAAGCGGCCACCAGGAGTGAGGACTGAAGAATCCGTACTCCCCCGCGTCTTCGTACACTTCGGCATCCTGGATGTCCTCGGCACGGTCACCAATCCGTCGACCGGTGAAGAGAACGTAGAAACCGATGAGGAAGGCCATGCCGGCCGTGAGAGCCAGTGCCGTGGTTCCCACCGGCTCTCGGGCCAGGAACCAGTACACGCCGCCCAGGAGGAGGTAAAAAATCGTTCCGAGCGCGAAGAGGTAGCCCTCGACCTTCACTTGGCTGATCCCTTCGTGATGGCCTGACGGGCTTCGGGCGCCGCGTACTCGGGGTGGTTGAGGTCGAAGGCCGGGCTCTCAGAACGCACCCGCGGCAACGACACGAAGTTGTGCCGCGGCGGCGGACACGAGGTGGCCCATTCCAGCGAGCGCCCCCAGCCCCAAGGATCGTTCGTCTCGACCTTGGGTGCCGAAATCGCGGTCTTGATGACGTTCCAGATGAAGAACAGCGTCGACAGGCCAAGGATGAGCGAGCCCACCGAGGAGATCTGGTTGAGGGCTGTGAAACCGTCCTGCGGCAGGTAGTCGGCGTAACGCCGCGGCATCCCCTGCGCACCCAGCCAATGCTGGACCAGGAAGGTCATGTGGAATCCGACAAACAGGAACCAGAAGTGCCACTTGCCTAGGCGCTCGTCGAGCATCTTGCCCGTCATCTTGGGCCACCAGAAGTAGAAGCCCGCAAACATGGCGAAGACGACGGTGCCAAAGACGACGTAGTGGAAGTGCGCTACCACGAAGTAGGTGTCCGACACGGGGAAGTCGAGCGGCGGAGAGGCCAGGATGACTCCCGTAAGGCCGCCGAAAAGGAAGGTCACCAGGAAGCCGATAGTCCACAGCATGGGAGTCTCGAACGAGAGTGAGCCTCGCCACATGGTGCCGATCCAGTTGAAGAACTTCACACCCGTAGGAACGGCGATCAGCAACGACAGGAACGCGAAGAACGGCAGAAAAACTCCGCCTGTGACGTACATGTGGTGGGCCCACACCGACATCGACAAAGCTGCAATCGCGAGCGTGGCGAAGATCAACCCCTTGTAGCCGAAGACCGGCTTACGGCTGAAGACCGGGAGAATCTCGGACACGATGCCGAAGAACGGCAGGGCCAGGATGTAGACCTCAGGGTGGCCGAAGAACCAGAACAGGTGCTGCCAGAGCAGGACTCCGCCGTTGTCGGCGGAGAAGATCAGTGCACCGAACTGACGGTCGACCTCGAGAACGATGAGAGTGGCGGCCAGCACGGGGAACACCATGATGACGAGCACGCTGGTGACCAGGATGTTCCAGGTGAAGATCGGCATCCGGAACATCGTCATACCGGGCATGCGCATGCAGAAGATCGTGGTGATGAAGTTCACCGCGCCAAGGATCGTGCCCAGGCCTGACAAGGCCAGGCCCATGATCCACATGTCGGCTCCGACGCTGGGCGAGCGAACGGCATCGTTCAAAGGCGCGTAGGCGAACCAGCCGAAGTCGGCCGCGCCTTGCTGTGTCAGGAAGCCCGCGGTCACGATGATGCCGCCGAAGAGGAAGAACCAGTAGCTCAACATGTTCAGGCGAGGGAATGCCACATCGGGAGCGCCGATCTGCACCGGCATGATCACGTTGCCGAAGCCGACGAACATCGGAGTGGCGAATAGCAACAACATCAGGGTGCCGTGCATCGTGAAGAGTTGGTTGTACTGCTCACGCGTGACGAACTGAAGGCCGGGCTCGGTCAACTCGGCACGGATCAACAACGCCATGATTCCGGCGAGCAGGAAGAACACGAACGCGGTGATCATGTACATGTACCCGATCACCTTGTGATCGGTGCTGGTCACCCAACTGATGACAAGGCGACCGAGCGAACGCTTGCGCACAGGAGCCTGGATCACCGTCTCCTCGGTCAGCGGGCGAGGCTCATTGAGGATCGTCACTTGCTATCTCCTTGGCCACCGAGGCGGTTTCGTCCTTGACCCTCATCAGCCTGATCGCTGACGAAAGGCGAGTCCAGCGAGCCGGTCTGACCCTTGGCCTTGAGCTCGCGGATGTGCTGCTCGTACTCGGCGCGCGGTACGACCTTCACGTTGAAGAGCATGCGCGAGTGGTCGAGACCGCACAGCTCGGCACACTTGCCGGCGTAGGTGCCGACCTTGTTCGGCGTGATCTCGAACTGGTTCGTGCGGCCCGGAATCATGTCCAACTTGAACAGGAAGGCCGGCACGTAGAAGGAGTGGATGACGTCGGGCGAGGTAAGGACGAAGCGCACCTTCTCGTCGACCGGAAGCCAGAGGGTCGGGCCGGTGTATCCCTGGAGGTTCTTGCCATCCACCGCGTTCTTGCCATCGATCTCGGCGTTGTTCGTGGCCGGAATGCCGATGTCGTATGCGTCTTCGTCCGTGTAGTTGAAGGTCCACGACCAACGGAATCCGACCACGTTCACCGTGTGATCGTAAGTGTCGGTCAACTGGGTGAGCCGCGACTCGTCACGTGCTGTGTAGAAGAAGAAGACGCCGATCATCACAAAAGGAAGCACCGTGTAGAGAATCTCGATGGGCATGTTGTACCGCGTTTGCGCCGGGTAACCAGGGTTCCGCCGGCGGCTGTAGGCCACGATCGCCCAGGCCATGAGGCCCCAGGTGATGATGCCCACGCTCCAAGCGGCGATCCACGAGGTCTGCCAGAGGAACAGGATCGAGTTGCCCTCTTCGGTGACGGGCTCCAGCATTCCCATGCGTGGAAGGTCTTCAGATGTGCAGCCGGCGAGAAGGGAGGCCGTGATGACGACGCCGATCAGTGCGGCCACTCGCAAGCGCGTGGACGGCCGACGTACCGATGAACGCGGTCGCGTCGAGTCCGGCTCCGTCGTGGGCCGATCTTCGGTGCGAATGGGGCTCACGCGAGGCCTTCCGTACGGTGCCGGCGGACCCGTGATCCGGTGGCTCAGAACGCTCCGGCGAGTTCGCACGTGGGTGCTGTCGAGGTCACGCTACCCCAGGGATCCGCGCCTGACAGTGCGGGTCCGACGGTAGGTTCACTGCGTGGCGTACTTAGATGCTGGCTCCACCCAGCGGCTCAACGCCGCGGGCCGAGAAGCCATGCTCGCGGGCCTTGACGACGGCTGGGCCGACCCCTCGCGACTGCACCGCGAAGGGCGTCGCGCGCAACTCGTGATCAACGACGCCAAGGCACGCATCGCTGCACTACTGGACATCCGCACCGACGAGTTGACCATCGTGCGTTCAGGCACCCACGCGGTCCGGACCGCGATCGAAGGTCTGGCCCAGGCCCGGCGTCGATCATCGGCCCCCATGATCGTGAGCACCGTCGAACACAGCTGCGTGATCGATGCCTCCGAGGCACTCACCCTCAACGGCGCGTCCGCCGTTCGCCACCTTGGCGTCGATCGAGACGGGCTCGTGGATCCCTCCGAACTCGCGACGCTGCTGAGTGACCTCATGGCGCGGGCCGACGCGGGCCCGCCGCCACCATTCGTGGCCGTGCAGTCGGTGAACCAAGAGACCGGCACCGCCCAACCGCTGGATCGCGTGGCTGAGATCACACGATCCGCCGACGTCCCCCTGCTCGTTGACGCGTCGCAGAGCCTGGGACGAGAAGACGTCCCCGTGCACTGGGACGTCATGGCAGGCAGCGCGCACAAGTGGGGCGGGCCTGCGGGGATAGGGCTGCTGGCGATCCGCACCGGAGTTCGATGGCGCGCCCCCACCCCGGTTCGCGGCCTCGATCGCACCTCGGACGGCTTCCCTGACGTGCCCGCCCTTCTGGCGGCTGCCGCATCGCTGGAACAGGCCGAACGCGAGCGGGCCGTGGTGCGCCCTCGGCTGCTGGCCCTCACCGATCAGATCCGCGCCACGGCCGCCTCGATCCCCGATGTCGAAGTGGTCGGTCACCCCACCCAACGGGCCGCGCATCTGGTGACGTTCTCGTGCCTCTACGTGGCAGGCGACGCGATCGTCGGGGCGCTCGATCGGATCGATCTCTCCGTGGCCTCCGGATCGGCGTGCGCTTCGGTTCAGCATGGGCCCTCGCATGTACTCGCGGCGATGGGCGTGCTCACTCACGGGAACGTGCGCATCGGCCTGCCCGCCGACGTGACCGATGCCGACGTCGCACGCTTGATTGATGCACTCCCGCCAGTGGTGGCTGCGATCCGCGCAGATGCTGGAACGGTCGGCTTGTGACTAGTGACGTAGTGGTCGACGCGCGCGGCACTCTGTGCCCGCAACCGGTCATCGATCTTGCTCGCGCGATGGCCGAGCGGCCCAGCATCGGCGAGTCGGTCACCCTGCTGGCCGACGACCCCGCCACGGTCCACGACGTACCGGCCTGGTGCCGAATGCGCGGGTGCACCAGCGCGCTCACCGAACTCAATGACGACACGTACCAATTCCTCGTCACCCGGAATTCAGCTAGCTGATCAGTTCATCAGCCCACTGAGAAGTCGGCCTCTCCGACGTCTGCGGCGCGACGCAGCCGGCGCAGGTACTCCGCGCGCGGGATCTCGATCGCGCCCATCGAGCCGAGATGCTCGGTGCGCCACTGCACGTCGAGCATCCGAAACAGATTCCCATCGCGCGCCAGGATTTCCACCAGGTGCATCAACGCCACCTTGGATGCATCGGTGGCGTGATGAAACATCGACTCACCTGCGAACAGACCACCAACGCTGACGCCGTACAGGCCTCCGACCAGCCGGCCATCGACCGTCCGGTCACGCACCTCGACGCTGTGCGCCCACCCCAGGTCGAACAAGCGGCGGTAGGCAACGGCAATGTCGGGATGGATCCACCGGTCGGACTCACCCTCACGCGCGCACGCTGCTACGACATCGTCGAACGCGGTGTCGATCGTCACCGTGAATCGTTGCGCCGAACGGCGCAGGGATCGCGAGACCAGGAGACCCTCCAGCGGGATCACCGCGCGCGGGTCGGGCGACCACCACCCCAAGCGGCGAGCACCCCAGAGGTCGACGTGCATCGGGAAGAGCCCCGACCGGTAGGCCGCCAGCAACGTTCCTGGCTCGAGGTCAGCGCCAGCGCCCACAAGGTCGACGCCCTCAGGCGCGTGCGAAGGATCAGGCAGATCCCAGGAGCACAGTGGCGGTTCGATCGGAGGAAACCTGCTCATCCTGAGCCGATCAGCGCAGCACGTGGGCCCCGACGAGTTCGGCCGCCTCTGCTCCGTAGGTCTCTTCGAAGCGACCCAGGAACTCCGGTCGGGTGAAGGAGTACTCCTGGGTACCGACCGTCTCGACGACGTAGGTGGCCAGCGTCGAACCGACCTGCGCGCACTGCTCGGGCTCAAGGCCCCACGCGACGCCGGCGAGGTAGCCCGCGCGGAAGGCGTCGCCCACGCCGGTGGGGTCGGCCTTCTGCTTCTCGGACGGCACGCCGACCTCGATAGTGGCCGCGCCCTTGCGCTCGACGCGCGCTCCCTTGGATCCGAGCGTGGTCACGCGGGTGCCAACGCTGTCGAGAATTCGCTCAGAGCTCCAGCCGCTCTTCGATTCGGTGAGCGCTGCTTCGTACTCGTTGGTGAAGAGGTAGGCGGCACCATCGATCAACGCAATGACGTCGTCGCCGCTCATGCTCGAGAGCTGCTGCGAGGGGTCTGCGACAAACGGGATACCCGAATCGCGACACTCCTGCGTGTGGCGAACCATCGCCTCGGGATCGTTCGGTCCGACCACCACCAGATCGATGCCGCCGACGCGATCGCCGACGGGGCCGAGCTCGATGCTGCGAGCCAGGCCCATCGCACCGGGATAGAACGAGGCGATCTGGCTCGCGTTCTGGTCGGTCGTGCAGACGAAGCGCGCGGTGTGCAGGTCGTCGCTCACATGCACCGATGCGGTGTCGACACCGTGGCGCTCAAGCCAGGCGCGATAGTCGGCGAAGTCGCTGCCGACGGCTCCGACCAGAACAGGCCGCTGCCCAAGCACGCCCATGCCGAACGCGATGTTGGCGCCCACGCCACCGCGCCGCACCTCAAGCCCGTCGACGAGAAACGAGACCGACAGCGAGTCGAGCTTGTCCGGAATCAGCGCATCGACAAAGCGCCCCGGAAAGGTCATCAGATGATCGGTGGCGATGGATCCGGTGACCACGACGTTCACGGTTACTCCTGGCGTCAGGTGATGGGCTCAGCGCCCTCGGATGGTCTCCGGGGGCGCGGCAACGGCGGTGATCCCGCTTTCGTTGCCGGATCGACACCTTATCGACGGGAACCGCAGCGGCAGGTTCGCACGTCGGACCGGCACAACCACCGATGTTCGACGCGGGGAGGCGACGATGCTCGGTTCAACCACGCATGCGATGCAACGGCGATCGGCCAGTGCATCGGCTGTGGGGCTGATGCTGGTTCTATCTCTGGCCGCCTGCGGATCTGGGGACGCCGAACCGGGCGCCCTGCGACTAGCCTCGCTCAGCAGCACGAGCGGCGAGACGGCAGCGCTGGCCGCCGACTCGATCCGAGCACCTGCTGGCGTGCCGACCCCGGCGCCGGCGACCACGTTTCCGCCGGCACCTGCGCAAGGACCCGTGCTTGCACCGTCGAGCGCGGGGGTCTCGACGGCGCGGGTGCAGGCCCTGGCGCAGTCGCTCGGCATCACCGATCCGGTGGTGGAGAAGAAGGGCGGCTGGACTACTGCCGCAGATGAACGGGCGGTGCTTCGTCCCGCCTTGATCGTGTTCAAGGACGCCCGCGGTACATGGCTTTACGGCAGCGGCATCTCGTGCAACCTCGACGAGCCCGCCACCGAGAGCGGTGGGTGCGCCGTCTCCTCCGTTGCCGTCCAGGTGGAGCCTGACGCCGGATCGGGCGGCGGCACGTCGAGCGGCAATGGATCGACGCCCGTCCCCGCACCAACACCTCCGTCCGCCACGGACCTGCCAGGAACGATCGAGCCAGGAACGATCGGGCAGGGATCCACTGAACCCGGAACGGCAAATCCGGGGGTTCCTCAGGACGTTCCCCCGGTCGACCCCTCGCGGCCCACAGCCCCGGCACCGGCTCCCGGGCCAGCTCCCGCCGCGAAGCCCGTCACCCCGATCAGCACCGACGCCGTGCTGGCCCTGGCCCAGCCGGTGCTCACCGCGGCCGGGATCACCGCAGACGCGCCGCTCACCTACTCCCCTGCACCATCGGCGACGACCGGATCCACAACACGTGGCATCACGGCTGATCCGGTGGTCGTGGGCCTTCCGACAGTGGGTATCAGCACCACTATCACGGTGGGGCCCAGCCCGACGGCCTCCGGAGCACTCGTCGTGGTTGATGCCGCCGGAACCCTCGGCGCTTGGAACCTGCAGGACGAGTACGGCGTGATTGATGCGACCGCGGCCCTGAAGCGGCTAGCCGAACTCCCGCAGCCGGCCATCGCCGAGATCTGCCCGGTGACCCCTGATGGCCAGGGTTGCGCACCCCGACCGACGCCGACGATCGTGTCGGCACGCTTCGGCCTGATGGCCGATACGAACGGCACCACGCCGATCCTGGCGCCCGCGTGGATCTATGACACAACGACGCCCGATGGAGTTGGAGGCACCTTCACCAGCAGTGTGGCGGTGAGTGCCGTTCAAGATCGCTACCTGGCCACGGCGCAAACAGCGGAGCCCACCATCGCTACCGACCAACCTGCTCCTCCGCCGGTTGACGGCCCGGGCGCAGCAGATCCTGGCAACCCGGGAGCCGAGCCGACCCGGAAGTGAAACAACAGAAGCGCCCCGGTCCGGTGGACCGGGGCGCTTCTGTTGAAAGATCAGCTGAACGAATCGCCGCAGGCGCACGAGCCGCCCGCATTCGGGTTATCGATCGTGAAGCCCTGCTTCTCGATGGTGTCGACGAAGTCGATGGTGGCGCCGCTCAAGTAGGGGGCGCTCATCCGGTCGGTGACGACCTTGACGCCGCTGAAGTCCTTGATGACGTCGCCGTCCAGCGAGCGCTCATCGAAGAAAAGCTGGTACCGCAGACCGGAGCAGCCGCCCGGCTGAACCGCCACGCGCAAGGAGAGGTCGTCGCGACCCTCCTGGCTCAACAGGGAGGAGACCTTGGAGGCCGCCTCGTCGCTCAGAAGGATGCCGTCAGTGACGGTGCCCGCCTCGACTGTCATGCCATGCTCCTTG
>Ga0105048_10004028_pt1 | contig 24076 bp, 22 predicted proteins | sample MAT05_FD_78382 | JGI IMG/M metagenome (GOLD analysis project Ga0105048, IMG submission 78382) | Freshwater microbial communities from Lake Fryxell liftoff mats and glacier meltwater in Antarctica - MAT-05 | ecosystem: Environmental > Aquatic > Freshwater > Ice > Liftoff microbial mat | place... | reverse complement strand
CGAGCTATGGGACGCGCTCATGGAGTCCGGGCGCGCGTACGCCCTGCGACCCGCCGGCATGCTGGCCCTGGATGTGGTGCGCGTCGAGGCGGGGCTCATCCTGCTGGAGGTCGACTACACCTCCTCGATGCATGCGCTCATCCCGGAGCAGAGCTACTCGCCGGGCGAGATCGGCCTCGGGCGCCTGGTCGCCCTGGACAAGCAGACGCCGTTCGTGGGCCAGGAGGCCCTGCGTCGGGAGGCGAAGGCTGGCGGGCCGGCTCGACGCCTCGTCGGCCTGGACCTGGACTGGGTGGGCATGGAGCACCTGTACGCGGCCCAGGACCTGACACCAACACTGTCGTCGGCCGCGTGGCGCCAGCAGATCCCGGTGTATGCCGGCGGCCGCCAGGTGGGGCGTGCCACGAGCGGCACCTGGAGCCCGGGTCTCAAGCAGAACATCGCGATCGCCTGCGTCGAGGCGCGCCATGAGCCGGTCGGCGGCACGCTCGAGATGGAGTGGACCGTCGAGGGACGTCGTGGCCGGGTCGACGCCACCGTCGTGCCGCTCCCCTTCTACGACCCGCCCCAGAAACGAGCCTGACCCATGCCAACCACCTTCCCGTACCGCATCGGCCGATGGTCGCGGTATCTCCTGGTCCCGTTCGGGGTGCGAGCCGGGCATCGGGAGGTCGAGGTGGATGACGTCCGCATCCTCTCCCGCTTCGGCTGGGTCTCGACCGAGATCGCCCTGACGGACGTCGAGCGCTGGGATATCACGGGTCCATACCACTGGTTTCGGGCCATCGGGATCCGGCACTCGATCTTCCAACAGGACATCAGCTTCTGCGGGGACGCGGCCGGCGCGGTGCGCCTGCACCTGAAGACGCCTCGCCAGATCAGCTTCGTGCGCTCCGTGCGCGAGGTCTACCTGGGGGTCGAGGACCTCGCGGGTCTGGCTGCGCACCTGACCGCCCGGGGCATCCCGGGTGAGGACCTTCGGCGCGCCTCCTGATGAGGGGTCAGGCGTCCGGCGATGTGGCCGCCACCACACCGTGAGGCTGAGGCTCCAGCCCGTGTACACGCTTTGGAAGCGTGTCAGGAATGTACGGTATAGACGTGCGTGACGTCCTGGATCGACTGGAACGGCTGGGCCTCCGGTGGTATGTCACCGGCTCGGAGGCCCTCGGGCGGTATGGCGAACCTCGCCAGACCGGGGATATCGACATCGTCGTCGACCTCGACGTCCCTGGATTCGAGCGCATCACGCCGCAGTTCCAGGATGCCTATGCGGTAGCGGACGCCGTTGACTTCGGCGGCTACGTGATGGCCTCACTCATCTCGATCGACGACTTCGGCAAGGTCGATATCATCTTCCAACGACCTGACGCGTGGTCGGCCTCGGCGATGGACCGACGGCAGCGATGGACCCATCCCGTCGTCGGGCTGATCTGGATCATCTCGCTCGAGGACCTGATCATCGCCAAGCTCGAGTGGTCATCGGGCACGTCGGAACTCCAGCTCCGCGATTGCCGCAACCTGGTCCGAGTGAACGAGACCGACATCGACTGGCCCTATCTAAACCACTGGGCCGGTGTCCAGGCTATCGACACGCTGCTTCGCGAGGTCCGCGATGCGCCCTGACCCCGGCCGTGCGCTCATGGATGCACGGATCGCCGCAATGAGCCCGACAGCGCGGACGTTGGCGGCAGCTCGCCTGCGCCACACGGGGATGCTGCTGGTGTGGCAACGATCGGACGAAGCCGGCCCCATGACCGAGTTCCAGCGGGCGATGTTCCTCATCGATCGGCTGTACCCGGAGATGCCGACGCAGCATCGGGAACAGTTCCGTCAGCAGTTGGAGGCCCGTTGGCACGCGGGCACCTGGAACGGTTTCCGACGGCCATCGCCGACCTTCGATCCCAGGCGATGACTCACCTCGGCGACTGGGGGTCGATCGCGACCTGACGACCTGACGGCGTCCTCAGACCATCGCGACCTCGACGACCACGGCGGCCTCGGCGGCCAACCCGGACAGGAAGCGTGGCTCGACCCCGTAGACCTCGCGGACCCGGTCCGCGGTCAGGACTGCGGCTGTCGGGCCGTCGGCGACCATCCGGCCCCGGTCCAGCATGGCCAGGCGCGGGAAGAAGTGACTCGCGAGGGTCAGGTCGTGGAGCACGGCGAGCACTGTCATCCCCTCCACGTCCGAGAGTCGTACCAGGAGCTCCATGACCTGCACCTGGTGGCGCAGGTCCAGGTGGACCGTCGGCTCGTCCAACACCAGCACCGTGCCGCCCTGGGCGAGTGCCATCGCGATGAGCGTCAGCTGGCGTTCGCCTGTCGAGAGAGTCCGGACGTCCCGGTCGCGCAACTCGAGGATGCCCACCCGGTTGAGCGCCGCGACCACGGCCGCCTGGTCCGCTGCGGACGGGCCCGACCAGGCATGCAGGTACGGTGTCCGTCCCAGGCTCACCACCGCCTCCACGTTCATCGCGAACGGCAGCTGGACCGTGCCCGGCACCACTGCCAGGATGCGTGCCACGTCACTCCGGGTCATGGACGAAACCAGGCGATCGCCGACCATGACACTCCCGGCTGCGGGCGTCACGAGACCAGTCAGACAGCGCACAAGGGTGGACTTGCCCGCGCCGTTGGGCCCCACGAGGCAGACGCGCTCCCCTGCCCCCAACCTCAGGTCGACCTCCCGGAGCGCGACGCGCGTGCCGTAGGTGACGCTGACACCTCGCGCTTCCACTGCGGCGGGCAACGGCTCAGAGCTCATATGCACCCGGCGACCGGCGCAGCAGCACCAGGAACACCGGCACGCCGATGAGGGCTGTGACGATACCCACAGGCAGCTCGCCGGGGATGCGCGCGATGAGGTCGGCGAGGACCATGAATGCGGCGCCCAGCACGGCGGAAAGTGGCAAGACCAGGCGCGCGCTGGGGCCCACGACCAGGCGCACGGCGTGGGGCACGATGAGGCCCACGAATCCGATGAGCCCCGCCAGGGCCACGGCCGCCGCGGTCACGAGCGCGGCAAGAGCCAGCAACACCCGCCGTTCTCTTCGGACGTCGACACCCAGGTGCGCGGCCGCATCGTCGCCGAGCAGCAGCGCATCCAGTGACCGGGCGCGGCTGAGGATGAGCAGCGTCCCCAGCACGATGATGGGCAGCCCGACAACCACTTGCGCCCAGGACGCGTTGGCGAAACTGCCCAGCAGGTACGCCACGATGCGCCGCAGGTTGTCGCCCGACAGGTACATGGCCGTGGCCAGACCGGCGGCCAGCACCGAGCCCACGGCATAGCCAACGAGCAGGATCGAGGATCGGGACTCGCTGCCCCGCGACAACCTGTAGACGACCGCCACCGCCGCCAGCGCACCGCAGAACGCGAGGGCGTTGGCGACGCCGAAGCCGAGCACGGCCACCTGGATGGGCAACAGCACGCCGATGGCCGCGCCGAGTGCGGCGCCACTCGCCGTGCCCAGCACATACGGGTCCGCCAGCGGGTTGCGCAGCAGACCCTGGAACGCAGTGCCCGCGACCGCGAGGCCCATGCCCACGATCATCGCCGTGAGCACCCGCGGCAGTCGCAGCTCGACCACGATGGTCTCGGTGGAGGCGGGCCAGATGCCGGCGGGCAGGCCCAGCAGACGATGGCCAAGGACGGCAAGCGTGTCGCTCACCGGCAGCGACACGTTGCCCAGGACGATGCCCGCGAGGACGACGATGCCCAGGGACACCAGGCCGCCGACCGCCACCATGAGCGGGCGACGCCCGACTGCCGAGCCACGGATGGCGACCGATGCCCCGGTCGCCAGGCCCGAGCTCACCGCTGCATCAGGGCTGCGCGCTGCCGGAGGCCGACGGCGCTGCCGTCGAGGCCGCAACGGCACACATCGGCGGGTCGGCCGGGAAGTCGGTCAGCTCGTCCGCCAGCTCCGGGTGGATGGCACGCGTCAGGGACGCGAGGCCGTCCGCGAGACGCGGTCCGGGTCGGGTGATGACGGTGTCGTTCACGGGTCGCACTGCGCCCGCCCTGACCGCCGTGATGTCGGCCCAGCCGGGCCGCGCCGCGACCACGTCGGGGCATACGCCATACAGCGCGTCGCCCAGCACGATGACTTCGGGATCGGCCACGATGAGCTGCTCGACGGGGATGCTGAACACGGCCGGATCGCTGGTCGTGATGGCATCGCCACCGGCGAGTCCGACGAGGTCCTCGATGAACGAGTCCGGCGCGGGACCGTACAGCTCTGGCTGGTCCCCGATCTCGTAGAACGTGCGGGGAGTCGTGCCCGTCGCGGCCGCGAGCGCCGAGATCCGCTCGATGGACGCCGCCATGTCCGCGGCCATCGACTCCGCGGCGGCGTCCGCATCGCCACCCAGGGCGTCGCCGATGAGCCGGATGTCAGCCATCACGCCGTCGACGTCTTCGGCGTACAGCACCACCACCGGGTAGCCCAGCTCGCGCATCCGGGCGATGTCGGCATCGGGTGTGAAGCCGTTGCCGGCCGCGAGCACCAGGTCCGGCTCCAGGGCCACGACCTGCTCCATGAGCACGCCGGTATAGGTCGCAACGTCCGGCAAGGCGGGGGCTTGGGCGGGATAGTCGTCGTAGTCGGTACCACCCACCAGCCGATCGCCGGCGCCCAGGGCGAACGCCGTCTCGGTGATGGCCGGCGACAGGCTGATGACCCGCGCCGGGTCCGACGGGATGGTCACGACCGTGCCGGTGTCATCGGTGAGTGTCGTGGCGGGCACACCCTGAGGCACCCCGGCCGATGGGCTCTGCGCGATGACAGGCGCACCGCCGGCAAGGGCCATGACGGCGGCCACGCCGAGCGCCAGTGCCCAGGGATGATGAGACCCCTTGCCGGGAACGCCGGAAGGGGCCACGGAACGATAGTCGAGTCGGGTCAAGGTGCCATCCCTCTCTCTCGGAAGGTGTGTGCACGACCCAGGAGCGGCGACCGGACTTCCAGCCTATTGGCTGGTCACCGTAGCGGGACTGTGCCGGATTCTCACCGGCTTCGCGATCGCGGGGTCAGGCGTGTTCGGTTGTCGAGGCGAGCATAGCAGGCGCCGATATCGCCGCTCCCTTGTTCGCGACACCGCTGTGGCCTGACGTCGGTGGGTGTGCATCGCAGGACGTAAGTCCCCGATAAGGACCGACACCGATACTGCGCAGCGTCCGCCTCCCTCCGCCGGGAATCCGCCCGCCGAAGGAGGTCTCGCATCATGCGGGAGGTTCATCATGGGCGACGCGCGGTGCTGCTTGCGGCCGTTGCGGTGCTGACGTTCAGTGGCCAGTCGGGGCAGGTTGCTGCCGCGGACGGGCCCAACGACATCTCGGCGATACCCGGCTGTCCGGCACGACCGGACGGTCGGCTGCAGCCACCCGGCGATCGCCAGCCACACACGGGCCCGACACGAACGCGTGCGGCCAGTCCTGCCTGGCAGACCACGCTCGACGCATCGGGCACCGTACGGGGTCACACCCTGCGGGTCGATGCCTCGACCTGGCGAGCCGGACCGCGAGCGTTCGCCGACGGGCCCTTCCAGGGCACGCTGGTCACCGGCGAGCGGTCCGCGGCAGGTACCCGGGTCCGCCTCATCGACCTGGCCCGGCGGTGCACCGCGCGGAGCATCAGCCTGGGTGCGCTCGTGTACGGCTCGCTCGTGCTCGACGACGGGACGCTGGTCGTCAGCCTCGTCGACCGCCAGACTCGCGCGGAGCTCGGCGTGTGGCAGATCGGTCGTGGAGCGACCGCCCCGCCACGGCGTCTCATCGCGCCGCCCAGTGGTCCGGAAACATCCGCCATCCCGCGCGGCGTAACGTTGCGCGTCTCCAGCCTGGGTGTGCTGGCACGCTGGTGCGGCGCCGGTTCGTGTATCACGCGCGGCAGCTCGCGCCTCGCCACCGGCCTGGCCGCCGAGGTCGACCTCGATCCGGACGCCGATCTGGACGGCGCCGGGTCATTGCCGCTCCGGTCACCTCGGCCGGTGCCCGTCTACGACCGCTGGTTCCCGTGGGCCGTGCTGTCCTTCCGGTTCCACACCACGGATGTCTCGCCCGGCTGGATGAAGAACGCCATCGAGGCTGCCGCGGACGGTGCGACCGACACGTCGCGATCCCTGTCACCCATCTTCGCGCCTGTCGACGGCAGCGCCAAGGGCGTCATCCGGTACACCTCCAGCTTTTCCAGCAACTGCGCCAATGCCATCGCATGCGCAAGCCACGATGCTGACGCGTGGACGTTGCGCATGCGCCCGCACGGCCATGACTTCCGGTGGGGCGAGCTTCGCTGGTGCCAGAAGACGAACTCGGACGGCTGTTTCGATGCCGAACGGGTCGCGATCCACGAATTCGGCCACATCGTCGGCCTCGACCATCCCGAGACGGCGGGCTTCCGGCTTGCCCCGTCGACCACGGTGATGCACCAGGTCTCACCCTCCCGACCGCACGCCGCCTGGGATCGCGACAGCTTTGGCGCGTGTGACGTGGCGAGCCTCCAGGAGCAATACGGCACGCCGACCATGTCAACGCCCATCTCCACCTGCAACGATGTGGACACCCGGATCAGCCTCTCAGCCTCGGCCACCCAGGTCGCGGCCGCTGGGCGCCTCGTCCTGACCGCGGACCTGCGGACGCGCGCTGACCGCGCCGAGTACGGCGAGGTCAGCGGCATGCGCCTGAACGGTCGGTCGGTCCAGCTCCGACGCCGTCCGGCCGGGAGCAACGGCGCCTGGACCACCTCGTGGATGCGCTGGGCGGAGTCACCCGGCATCTACACCATCACGCTCTACCCGCGGTCCACCTACGAATACGTGGCGGTCTTCAGCGCCCCGGATGACGAGGGGCTCCACGGCAGCACGTCCAACGAGTCCACGGTCCGGGTCACGGCTGCCTGCACCGGGACATGCCCCAACGAGGAGGATCCATCGTGACCAGACCCGCGCCGGGCATCGGCGTCCATTCCCTGCCGCGATGGGCGGCGAGCATCCTGGTGCTGGCCCTGGCCTGTCTGACGGCGTCCCCTGGCCTCGCCCAGTCCGCATCTCCGGCCGCTGGCCGGCCGGCGGTCATCGCGAGCGGGCCATTCGGCAGCGTCCCGGGGCACGCCATGCTCCCGGACCAGCCACTCCCCGCCCCAGCCGACCTGGAGGCTCTGGACGCCTACGGGCGAGGCGCGAGCGTGACGATCGCGCCGGACACCGGCTCGTTCGAGTCCTGGCAGGTCACGACGCTCCAGGAACCCATCCGGGATGTCGACGCGGCCACAGAGCTGGCCAGCGGCGGCAGCAGCGACCGTGCTGTCGTGCGACTGCCGACGACGGGCCTCTACCTGGTCCGTCTGGATGCCACCATCGTCGATCCGGAGTCGACCGGGTCGACTGGCACATCCGGCTCGTGGGTGTGGCGCATCGCGGTCCCAGACCGGGATGTGCCGGGCAACGGTGACCCATATCCGCCGGTGCCGGCCATCGTGCTCAGCTCTGGCGACCAGTCCGTGGTCCTCGACCAGGGCAGCGGCTGCTTCGTGGGCACCTGCGGGGACATCGGCGCCACCGCTCCGCCGCGGACCCTGCCGACCATCCGGACCGTCCCCGGAACCCCACTCACGGTGCGCCTGGCCGACGCTTCCCGGATGGTCCGCTGGACCGTGGATGCGACGCCCATCGGATCGGCGGACGAGGACACCGTGTCCTTGTACACCGCCACAAGCCAGCACGCCGTGGACAGCCTGACGTTCCCGGCACCCACCGAGGGTCGCTGGGTCATCCTGGTCAGCGTCGTGTTCGAGCGCGAGCGTGGCTCGTTCGATGGCTACGGTCGGCTCATCCTGGCTCCGTAGCCCAGATGCGCAGGTGGCGTGCGCGGTGGTCCTCGTCGGCCCCGCGCACGCACCCGTCACGCGGGACGCGATCTCAGGCGGTCGCAGCACCCTGGAGCGGCAGCACCACATCCGGCACGAACGTGGTCTGGGCGGCGTCCATGAGCATGCTGCCGAACATCTTCTGGAGTGCCAGCACATGGGCACAATCCTGGGACGTCCCGAATGCGTGGCATGTGCACGCCCAGCCATCCGCATCGAGACGCACCCGGTGACTGTCGTTGTCGCCCCGGAATGTCAGGCTCATCCGCTCGAACTTGATGCGATCAAGCTCGCGAGCGTACCGATTGGCCTTCTCGATCTTGCCGATGACGCTGGAGTGCATCCTGTCGGACCTCCTCACGGGTCCACCGACCGCGTCGCCGGACCCTCTGCGGGCGCCGGGCGGTGACTACAGGAACCATCGCGACCGAGCGCCGATCGATGGCCACTAGCCTACTCCTTCGGACCAGCCCCCGAACGACCCTGACGTTCGTCCGGCAACACCCGGACCTTGTGGTCGCGATGGTCCCGAGGACCGGGCACGACCCTACCGCGGGCGCACGACCGGATCTGCGGAAAGAGGACGCCGAGTGCCCGACGGACCCTCCACGACTCAGGATCCCGGCGGATCCGGCCGCTCCAGGTGGGCGAAGTTCGGCCACAGCGAGAGATCCAGGTCAGGCACCATCGCCGTGAGCCGCAGCACCTCTGGCTCGTATAGCCGGCGCATGAGCTCCCGTCGTTCCGGCTCGAGCGGCAACTTCTCCATCCATGCCGGGTTGACCTCTCGCTGGAGCGCGGCGGCGTCGGGCGTGAACGGCTCCACACCGATGAACGCGAACGTCCGCGCCAGCTCATTGGCGGGCGCCAGGTTGCAACGCTCGTACTGGAGGATCAACACCTGCTCCGGTGGGAACGCGTCCATGATCCAAGGCAGCTGCAGGGCGTACTGGCCCCGGTGCATCGACGATTCGACCGACCGCCGGGTGTACACGACGTCACTCATGCCCCGCGACACATTCTCGTCACGGTACTTCTCCAGCTGGGTCCGGCCAGACACGTAGCGCTCCACCGGGTCCCGCAACAGGACGATGATCTTCGCCTTGGGTGCGGCCTCGGCCAGCATCCGGGGCACCCACCAGAGGCTCATGTAGTGGGGCGTCTTCTCGCCGGCGAGGCCCCCCGGGGGGCGCGGGAAAAACCGGTGGTACCGGTCGAAGTCGTCCTCTGTCGGCCAGCGCCCAGCGATGTCGTCCCAGAAGTGGATCTCGCGGAAGCCTTCGAGGCTGTGGATGTCAGGATGCTGGCGCAGGAGTCGCAGCCAGCGGCTCGTGCCGGACTTCTCGGCACCCACGATGACGAAGTCGGGCGGCCCGACCACCCAGCCGGGCGGGCACTCCGGTGGCGTGGGTCGTGGCTGGGACCCCGTGTTTGGCGCGACTGTCGAGGTTGCGGTGACCGGCGGCGCGGGCGCATCGCCCATGAGTCGAGCGCGCAGACCTCCCAACGAACGCTTGACGCGTGCATCCATGACGCTCAATCCCCCCGGTCGTCGTCCTCGTCGTCGTCCTCGGTCGGTGCCGGCCGGTCGGACAGCGCCAGGGCCTGCTTCAACTCGCTGATGGCATCCACGGGCGTGGGATCGATGCCGTACAGCGCCGCCAGGTACACGCTCGTGAAGTCACCCAGGACGATGGCGTCCAGGGCACGCGCGAAGCGGCTGGCACCCTTGGCCTGGACCACGTGATGCCCGATGCCGGAGGCGTCCAGGAGCTCGCGCGACAGGCTCGCCCGCAGGGTGTTCCGGGGGTGGTCCGCGTCGCTCTCCAGGAACACGACCAGCTGGTGGTCACGTATGGCGTCCGGCTGGGGATAGCCAACGACCGCGTTGTGGGTCGCCTCCGGCAGCTCCTCGTACACCGCAGCGGACTTGCTGTTCTCGTTCAGCTGGGTCTTCCAGCGTCGCGCCACGGGCGCCAGGAAACCGCTCGCCTCGATGACCGGGATCCGGTCCACGATCTGCCATGCCAGCTGCTTCGCGGCATTGTCCGCGGTGGGCACCTCCGGGGCGTAGGCGGCCACGGCAGCATCTGCCGTAGCGACCGCCGCACGGACCTCGCCGTCGCCCAGGTCCAGCATCCCGGCGCGCTCCAGCAGGCCCGCCAGCAGGGTGATGGCGTAGCCCACCGCGGCGCGTGGCTGGCCACCACCCGGGAAGCTGAGGTGCGGCAGGTTGGCCCGGCGCGCGACATCGAGGAGCGTGCCGCCGGTGCTGCTGACAGCCACCGGGGAGCGCCGCTCCACCGCCTGACCGAAGGCGCTGATGGTCTCCTCCGTCGCGCCGCTGTAGGAGCTGGCGACGACGAGCGTCTCGGTCCCGACCCATGCCGGCAGGTCGTAGCCACGCACGACCTCGAGCGGTACCCGCAGCCGGTCGGACCAGATACCTCGCACCAGGTCGCCACCGATAGCGGAGCCGCCCATGCCCAGCAGCGCGACCGACTTCGCGGCTCGATGCGTCTCGGGCATCACCAGCGACCGTGACCGGGTCCAGGCGTCACGCACCTGTCCCGGCAGTGCCGCCGAGGCGGCGAGCATCCCGGACGCGTCCAGGCGTCCGAGCGAGGTCAGGTCGTCGAGGATGCCGCCGGAGAGGCGATCGTCCTCGCTCACGCCCCCGTCACGAAGCGGCCACCCTCGGTCAGCAGCGCGTCGCGCATGGCGACCGTGGTCGCCTCCGCATACACCCGCACGAGGGGTTCGGTGCCGCTGAAGCGCACCAGCAGCCAGGAACCGTCCGCGCACCAGAACTTGAAGCCGTCGTTCGTGGACAGGGCGTCCGTGCGCACCACGGGCTGGCCGGCCAGCGTCGATGGTGCCTGCTCGCGCAGCTCGACCATGAGCCGGTCCTTGAGCGCCGGGTAGGTCTTGCGATCGGCATGCACGTCCGTGCGCAGATAGTACGAGGGGCCTGCGATGTCGTGCAGGTGCTGGACCGCGCTCGATACGGGCCAGCGACCGGCCTCGCGCTCGCGGATGAACAGGTCCAGCAGCAGCAGGTCGGCATATACGCCGTCCCGCTCCGGCAGGTGCATCCCAAAGCCGTAGCCCCCGGACTCCTCGCCGCCCATCATGGCGCCGGTCTCGATCATCTTGGGCCCGACGTACTTGAAGCCGACAGGGGTCTCGAAGACCGGCACGTCGTACTTCTCGCCGAGACGACCGACCATCGAGGTCTCGTTGATGGTCGACACGACCGGCTGCCTGAGGCCGCGGTGCTCCACGAGGTAGTACATCAGGAGGCCCATGACCTCCAGCTGGTGGATGAACGTGCCCTGCTCGTCGGCCGCGCCGGCACGATCCGCATCGCCGTCCAGCAGCAGCCCGATGTCATAGCCGCCGCCCTTGAGGATGCCCAGCGCCTCGTCGATATTGGGCGCGATGGGCTCCGGGTTGACACCCCCGAACCAGGGGTTGCGCTCGGAGTGGATCTCGTGGACCTGGATCGTGCCACCCGCCAGCAGCCGCGGGATCCAGCCAGCGCCGGAGCCCCACATGGGGTCGACCAGCACCCGCATGTCGGCGGCCTTGATGCGCTCGATGTCCAGTGACCGCTTGAGGTACTCGACGTAGCCGTCGTACGGGTCGAACCGGCGCACCAGACCGGCGGCCTCTGCGTCCGCGACCGGTCGGGTCGGCGGCGTCGCACCCGCGTTCTCGCGGATGACCCGCTCCACGACCGACAGGATATCGGCGCCGGCGGCAGCGCCAGACGGTGACTTGATCTTGAAGCCGTTGTCCGTCCACGGGTTATGGGAGGCGGTGATCATCACGCCGCACGCGAAGCCCTGCTCGACCACCTCGTACGAGGTCATCTGGGTGGGGATGGCGACGGACGCGATGGCGACCGGGATGTCGTACGCGAGCAGCACCTCGGCCGCCGCAGCAGCAAAGAACTCGCTCGAGAAGCGGCGGTCGTAGCCCAGGACGACGCCCTTGGACACGGCACCCTGGTCGTGGACCCACTGCGCCACGCCCTGGGCGCACCGCCGGACGTTCTCGTAGGTGTAGTCCTCCCCGATCCGGGCACGCCAGCCATCGGTACCAAAGACGATGGGCGGTAGGGGCGTCGAAGGCTCACTCACGTGCCGGATGGTACCGGACCGGTGCCACCGATGGAACGCCACACGGATGGAACGCCGCGATGCCGGGACTGGCGCACCAACGGCCTTCCGCCCGCCACCGGTATCCTGCGTCCGATGACCGACGCCGCCGAAACAGCCGCCGCCCTGCCCACCGGACCGATCTTCGTCATCGGGTCGGCTCGGTCGGGCACCACGATGCTGCGCCTGATGCTCGACTCCCACGCCCGGATCTCGAGTGGCGAGGAGACCCACTTCCTGCAGCAGATGGAGCCGGTCGTGGGCAAGCAGTGGCGGCTCCTGGAGCGCTACGGCTTCCCTCGGGAATACTGGCTGGACCGCCTTCGCCACCTGTACGGCGACTTCCAGGCGGAGTACGCGGCACGGCGGGGCAAGGTCCGCTGGGCGGACAAGGATCCCGCCAACACGCTCATCCTGCCCTTCGTGGACGAGCTATACCCCGACGCGCAGTACATCCACCTGCTGCGTGACGGCCACGACGTCGTCGCCTCGCATCGGGACCGCTGGGGCTACCGGTCCGGCGCACGGGCCGCGCGGGGTGCGTGGCGCAAGTACGTCGAGGCGGCCCGCACGTTCGGGGCCGCCGCCGGCCCCAGCCGCTTCATCGAGATGCGCTACGAGGCCCTCGTGGCCGACCCGGAGACCGAGCTGCGGCGCCTGTTCGACTTCCTGGGCGAGGCCTGGGACCCGGCGGTCCTGGCGTTCGATCGCGCCGAGCACGATGGCACCGAGCGCTACACGCAGTTCACCGCCGAGCGGCGCCAGCAGGGCGGGGACGGCAACGCCATCTACCAGTCACGTGTCGGCGCGGGGCGGTCGAGCCTGGACCCGGTCCTCCGGACGATGCTGCGGCGAAGCTCCGGCGCGCTGCTGGAGGAACTCGGCTACACCGGCTAGAAGAGTTCGCGTCCTAGAGGAGGTCGCGACGCCCCTCGGCCTGGAGGCGCTCCACGACCTGCTTCACGTCCTGGGCGGCGTCGCCAGCACACACGAGCAGCGCATCGGGCGTATCCACCACGATGACATCGCGAAGCCCAACGACCGCCACGAGGCGCCCACCGGCGGCATGGATGAGCACCCGGTCGGAGCCCACCTCGACCACCTTCGAGTCTGCTTCCAGCCGCATCGCGACCGGTCCGCTCGCGCCCGCGTCCCCAGCGCCCGAAGCCTGGAGCAGCGCGTCCCAGCTGCCGAGGTCGCTCCAGCCGACGTCCGCGGGCACCACCGCGACCTGGCCCATCACGGACGCGGGCTCCAGCAGGGCATAGTCGATGGACGTGGATCGCACGCCCGGATACGCGGCCTTGATGGTGGCCGGACCCGCGGTCACGGCATCCCGGACCGCACGCTCGATATCCGCCGCGAACCGGTGCAACCCGGCGATGAGTGCATCACGCCGCCAGACGAAGATGCCCGCGTTCCAGGATGCTCGACCCGAGGCCAGCAGCTCCTGGGCGCGCTCCGGGTTGGGCTTCTCCACGAACCGCTCCACGCGCTGCCCCGGCGGTCCGCCCGACGCCTGCTCATCGAGGGTGGCGAGCACGTAGCCGTAGCCCGTCTCGGGGCCCGTGGGCGCGATGCCGAGCGTGACCAGCTCGCCGGTCGCGGCACGCTCTGCGGCCGCGGCAAGCGCCGACCGGAAACCCGCCTCATCCTGGATGCGCTGGTCGGCGGGCAGGACGATCATGATCTCGTCACCCGGGCGATCGATGGCGGCCGCGGCAAACGCCACGGCTGCCGCGGTGTTGCGGCCGACCGGTTCGCACAGCAGGTTGGCGGCCGGCAACTCCGGCAGCTGCGCTCGTACCAGCTCCGCGTATCGGCCGTCTGTCACCACATGGATGTCGGCGATGTCCACGAGCGGTGACAATCGGCTGGCCGTGGCCTGGAGCAGTGTGGTGTCACCCAGCAGCTGCAGGAACGGCTTGGGTCGGGCGGATCGACTGAGCGGCCACAACCGTGTACCACCACCGCCGGCCATGATCACTGCGTACATCCGTCTATCCTAGGGGCTGCCCATCGCGACGCCACACACGGCGCGCAACCCACCCTGCCGCCGTGAGACCCGCGTGAAGACTGGAACACTGGCCGCTCCCGGGCAGGCCGACAAGCCGCCAGGTGTCGCCTCGCCCCGTTCATCGCTGGCATGGATGGCGGCCGCCACGGCCGCAGGCTTCGATCCGCGACCGACGCCGGTCGACGCACGCGGCATGTTCAACCTGTATCGACGGACGTTGAGGACCGAGCGGATCAACCGCCGGAAACTTGGCAGGGCCCGGTCATGGAGCCTCGGCACGGTCGGCGCATCCATCAAACCCGCACTCCGGGACCCCATCTTCCTGTTCGGGGCTGCCCGCTCCGGCACCACCTTCCTGGGTGAGTGCGTCGGGCGACTACCGGAGGTGAGTTATCACCACGAACCGGTTGCCACCAAGGCTGCTGGGCGCAACGTCTACGAGGGCACCTGGGGCGAGCGCCGCTCGCGGCTGTTCTACCGGACCGTTTATTCCTGGCTGCTGCGCTACCAGCTGGAGGGCGGCCTCCGCTTCTGCGAGAAGACGCCCACCAATGCGTTCCTGCTGCCGTTCCTGGCCGAGGCCTTCCCGGGTGCCCGCTTCGTGCACATCATCCGTGATGGCCGGGACGTTGCCGCGAGCCACATCAAGGAGCCCTGGCTGCGCGCCGACTCGGCGCTGGTCGGTCGCCGCGAACCCGGGGGGTACCTGTACGGGCCGTGGGCGCCGTGGTGGGTCGCACCGGAAGACCGGACGACATTCGAGGTCGGCTCCGACGCGCTGCGCATGAGCATGGCCTGGCGGCGCTACACGGAAGCCGCCCTTGCGGACGGGCCAGCGCTGGGTCCGGAGCGTTATCGCGAAGTGCGCTACGAAGCCCTCGTGACCGACCCGGCGGCCGAGGGTGCTGGGCTGCTCGACTTCCTGCACGTCGAGGACAGCAGTTCACGACAGTCATTCCTGGCCGCGCTCGGACGTGCCGATCCAGCGTCCGTGGGCAACTGGCGCACCGCGTTCACGTCCCAGCAGCTTGCCGTCATCGAGGCAGACTCCGGTCCGCTGCTGCGTCGCTTGGGCTACTCCGCCGACGACTGAGGTCCGGCATCTCCGGGTGCCGTGTCTCGGTACCGCTCGACCAGCGCAGCCGCCGTCACCTGGCGGGCGAGCACGCGCAGTGCGCGTGCGAAGACACGCTCCTGGGCGCGAGCAGCGTCCCGAGGATGCTCCGTCCACTGCGTGACCCACCAGACAGGACGCCGACGGAGCCGTCGAAGGGCGAGCGCACCGGTCAGGCGCGCGACGCCACGCCAACCGATGGGCGTACCCGCGTCCAGCGGCAACAACTGCCCCGGCCTGCCCCAGAGGACCACGGCGTCCGCCCTGCCGACCCCTGATGAGGTGCCCGCATCGGCGGAGTCGATGACCCCATCTTGGAGCGCAAGGGCCAGGGGCAGCGGCTCGTGGGTCGCGATGACGTCCCGGCCGATGGGCAGCACGACCATGGTCTGGCGCGCGACCCGTGCGCCGGGGTAGCCGTATCGACGGAGCTGGTCGGCGCAGGTGAGCGCCGCGAATCGCTGGACGGCGGGCTCCATGGCCGCCTGCCACTGGCTCGAACCGTCACCCGAGATCGTGCCCTGGGCGCCGGACTTCCACCACTCCTGGTCACCCACCGCCGACGACCCAGACGGTTCCAGCATCACCGGATCGAAGGCCGCACCGATGAAGGCACATATCCGCCGCAGCTCACCTTCTGGATCCGCGACGAGGTCTTCCAGGCGCACCTGGAGCAGGCGCGGGTCGGCATCCAGGGCCGACCGGGCGCTGCCGTCGCGGCGCGCATCCTCCACCAGGTTGAGCACCTGGGTAGCCGGTCCGAACGGCATGCGCGTCATGGACACGGCACGCGACCGCGGGTCGCGGACCATATGGATGATCGCCGCGTCGGGCCATTCGGCCCGGATGAGCGCCAGGTAGTCCTGGTGCCGGGGGGTCTTCTCGACCCATCGAGACGTGCCGGCGGCCTCCGCCTGAGGCACCACCAGTGCCTCCAGCAACGCCGCAACGGATGGCGTCCGGCCCGCGAGCTGGGCACGGATGACGTCCCGGCTGACACCTACGGTCTCGTGGATGGGCACGCCGCGGGTCGCGAGCGAGCACACGAAGTCCGTGGCGGCATCCGGCCACGTGCTGACGTCGAGCAGCGCCCGGTCGGCCAGTGCGTCGAGCCTCGGGAACAGGTGGGTCTCGGGACCACAGTCGAGGTCCGGATGCCGATCGAGGCACACCGCCATGAGCGTGGTGCCCGACCGCGGCAAGCCGACCACGAACACGGGTGATGACCCCGTTCCCACGGCGGTCACCCGCGACGTGTCCTGGTCACGTCAGGTCAGGCGGGCACGGCCTCGGGCGCCCGGATACCGGCCGCGTCGGCCAGCAATGCTGCCTTGTCCGTGCGCTCCCAGGGCAGGTCGATGTCCGTCCGGCCGAAGTGCCCGTATGCCGCTGTCTGGCGATAGATGGGCCGTCGCAGGTCCAGCGCGGCGATGATGGCCGCGGGACGCAGGTCGAAGTGCTCTTCGATGAGCTGCTGGATATCCGCGTCCGGGATGCGACCCGTGCCGAATGACTCGACCGAGAAGCTGATGGGCCGCGCGATGCCGATGCCGTAGGCGACCTCGACCTCGAAGCGGTCGGCGAGACCGGCCGCGACGACGTTCTTGGCCACCCACCGGGCAGCGTATGCCGCCGACCGGTCGACCTTCGTCGGATCCTTGCCCGAGAAGGCACCGCCGCCGTGACGGGCCATGCCGCCATAGGTGTCCACGATGATCTTGCGGCCAGTCAGGCCCGCGTCCCCCATGGGACCGCCGGTCACGAACCGGCCCGTGGGGTTGACGTGCATGATCGGATCCTCGACCCGCAGCGCCGGATCGATGGAGGGCATGATCACCCGCTCGATGATGCCCGCGCGAAGCTCCTCCGCTGCGACGTCCGGATCGTGCTGCGAGGAGACCACGACGGTGCGCACGCGCTTGGGCACGCCCCGCTCGTACTCCACGGTGACCTGGGTCTTGCCATCTGGTCGCAGGTACGGCAGCTCCCTGCTCTTGCGCACATCCGCCAGGCGGCGCGCCATCCGGTGGGCCAGCGCGATGGGCAGCGGCATCAGCTCGGGGGTCTCGCGCGACGCGAACCCGAACATCATGCCCTGGTCACCGGCACCCAGCTCGTACTGGGGATGCGCGGACGAGCGGACCTCCAGCGCGGAGTCGACGCCCTGGGCGATGTCCGCGGACTGCTCCTTGACCGAGACCAGCACACCCGCGGTCTGGTAGTCGAAGCCGTAGTCGGCGCTGGTGTAGCCGATGTCTTGGACGGTGTCCCGGACGACCTGCTGGAAGTCGACGTAGATTGAGGTGCTGATCTCGCCCATGACCACCACGAGACCCGTCGTGGTGGCAGTCTCACAGGCGACGCGCGCGTTCGGGTCGTCCTTGATGATGGCGTCCAGGATGGCGTCCGAGATCTGGTCGCACATCTTGTCCGGGTGGCCTTCGGTCACCGATTCGGACGTGAAGAGGTACTGCTCGGCGTCGATGATGCTGGTCATGCGGCTCCTTGTCGATGGGTCGCCCAGAGCGTAGCACGGGGTCGCCCCCCGGCCCGAACGACACCCCGGCTCCGTCGCCGAAGCCGGTGCGGGACTACGTGGTGCGCGTTGCCGTCGGCCGGGACCCCGATCCACGCCGATAGCTGCCACGCCGCCAGAATGCCCATGCGGGCCTCTGGCCCTTCACGAGGACCAGATTCAGGAACGTGAAATCGAGGTCGACACGCGACCATCGGACGACAGGGTCCTGACATCGCAGCTCGACGGGCGCGACCGGCGTGAGCCCATTGCGCGCGGCTGCCTCGATCCATACCTCGATGTCGGCCGGGGACAGGACGTGCACCGGCACGCCATACGCGGCTTTGCCCGCCACATCCAGGGGCGAGCACCAGAAGTCGGTGGACAGCACCACGACCCCGCCCTGGCGCAGCAACCGGCTCGCCTCGCGCGCGAACGCGTCCGGGGAGACCCCGTGCTCGATGACCGACAGGCACGTGATGGCGTCAAAGGAGCCATCGGGGAAGGTCGTCGCGGTGAGGTCCATGGTCAGGTGCTCGACCATCGTGGGATAGGGCAGCTCCATGGGCACCAGGTCGATACCCACCAGTCGCCGGTAGCCGTAGGCATACAGCGATGGCAGCACTCGGGAGTACCGCGCCGAGCCCATGTCGAGCACCGCCGCCCGGTGATCCGTCCGCTCCAGGATCGAACCGAGTGCGACGAGCAGGTCCCAGTTCTTGGGTCGGCCCCGATGCGCCACGAGGCCGCAGGCGTCGAGCTCCGCCAACGCCACGACGACCTCGGCATCGGACCCAAGGACCCGATTGACCCAGGGCGTCCAGACGGGCCGCGGCCTGCGGTGAGGCGGCAGGACGTAGCCCAGCCGGAGCAGTGCCCGGTGATAGGCGCGCCCATCCCTGGTGGGGCGCCCGAATCGTTCGCGCAGGTTCGGCATGAGGGCGGCACGGTAGCACCTTGCGGATCCGCCGACTGCTGGCCCGCGAATTGCCGGCCCCGGGGCCCGAACCCGTCATCGAGACCAGGCTATCGAGCCATGTCGGTCACGTACCGGACGGTGCTTTCGATGGCTTCGCGGAAGACGACTGGGTCGACACGGAAGTCCCACGTGCTGCGCGCCACGGGCCCCGCGACCGGGATGCCCTCCCCCATCAGGTATCCATAGCGCAGCCGGGCCGCGAGCGACAGCGTGGCGTAGAAGGGCATCACATGGCTGTCCGGCAGCAGCTCCAGGACCGCCGCGCCGGGATGACAGAACGCGACGCTCGAGAGGCCCGCACCGTGGCCGCCAACCACGACACTCGCCTCCGCGAATGCATGGCGGGCGTCCTCCGCGCCCGTCGGCTCGAACACCTCGAAGCCGTGCTCGACCAGGATGGGCATCAGCTCGTCGATGTTGAGGATGCGCCGCCGTTGCGCACGCGGGATGTAGAGCCGACGGGTAGCCGGTCCCGCCTCCACGCCCAACCGGTCGCGCAGGAAGTCGGGCACCCAGGGTGGGTAGTTGCGGCGGCCCCCCGGATAGCTGGTGACGACCACGTGGTCGGCCTGGATCGCTTCCCCGCGCTGGGCGTAGATGCGTCGCTCGCGCGGCACCCCAAGTTCATCCAGCAGGTTGGCGACCCGTGGGTGCGGCACGCCGCAGTAGATGTGGTCGGCGTCAGCGAGAGACACGCCTGCGCCCTCCAGCAGGGACAGCCGCGGCAGTGAATCCATCAGGAAGTGGCCGAAGTTGGCGGTCGCGAAATCGGACATGCAGGACACGAGGGTGCCCCGCACTCGACGCACGGGGGTGGCCGGGATCCGCGGCAGTCCTTTCGGATACCCGTGCCAGAACGAGGTGTCAGCGAGTAGTTCGCCGGCGGGCGTCAGGACCAGCCCGTGTGGCCCGACGAGGGTGAGGCCAGGTGCAGACAGGACGCCCAGGTCCGGGATCGGCTCCGCGCGCGAGGCGAAGTCGGCGGCCCGAGGACCGAATCGGATGGGTGCGGCGGTGTCCGGGACCTGTGCGGGACGTACCACCTGCCAGTGGTAGCCCGGTCGCGCCGCCGCGACCGACATCTCGACGGTCCGGGTGGGCCGGACATGGGCGATGGCCGGACGCAACCCAGCACGAACCAGCCCACGGTCACGTAGGGTCCGGATCGTCCTGGGCAGTCGAAGGGAGGAGATGTCGCTCGGGTGTGGGCAGACAGGGTCTGACGGAGCCCGCTCGGGGCCGCTTCAAGCCGAGATCAGGTACCTTCTTGCCAGGAGCTGACGTACCGCTTCTGCTCGGGGGTCATGTCGTCGATGTGGATGCCGAGTGCCAGCAGCTTCAGCCGCGCGACCTCCCGGTCGAGCTGCTCCGGCACCACATAGACACCCGGCTTCATGGACGCGTGCTCCTTGGCGACATGCTCGGCCGCGAGGGCCTGAGCCGCGAAGCTCATGTCCATGACCGCCGCCGGATGTCCTTCGGCAGCGCCCAGGTTGACCAACCGGCCCTCGGCGATAACGAACAGCCGCTTGCCACCCAGGTCGTACTCCTGGACGTTCTCGCGAACCTCCCGGATATGCCCCTCGGCCAGCTCGGCGAGTGCCTTGAGCTCCAGCTCGGCGTCGAAGTGGCCACTGTTGGCCATGATGGCGCCGTCCTGCATCTCCACGAAGTGCTCGCGCCGGAAGACGTTGAGGTTGCCGGTCGCGGTGATGAACAGCTGGCCCCATCGCGCCGCCTCCGCCGCAGGCATGACATCGAAGCCATCCATGAGCGCCTCGATGGCGGGCACCGGATCGACTTCCACGATGGTCACCCGGGCACCCATGCCGGCGAGTCGCATCGCGATACCGCGACCGACCCAGCCATAGCCCGCCACGACCGCGCGGCGGCCGGCGAGCAGGATGTTGGTGGCCCGCAGGATGCCGTCCACGGTCGACTGGCCGGTGCCGTACCGGTTATCGAACAGGTGCTTGGTCATGGCTTCGTTGACGGCCACCACCGGGAAGGTCAGAGCGCCGTCCGCGGCCATCGCCCGCAGCCGGATGACGCCCGTCGTGGTCTCTTCCGTGCCGCCCCAGATGTCCGGCAGCTGGTGGCGTCGTTCCTTGTGGAACAGCGACACCAGGTCGCAGCCGTCATCCATGGTCATGTTGGGACTGATATCCGAGACCGCGTTGAGGTGCGCGTAGTACGTGTCACGATCCTCGCCCCGACGGGCGAACGTGCTGATGCCATAGCGGGCGACCAGCGCTGCTGCGACGTCGTCCTTGGTCGACAGCGGGTTGGACGCCGACAGGGCGACCGTGGCGCCGCCCGCCTTGAGCGTGCGCACCAGGTTGGCCGTCTCGGTGGTGACGTGCAACGCAGCGGCGATGCGCACGCCAGCGAGCGGCTGCTCGCGCGTGAATCGCTCGCGGATGAGGCGCAGGACGGGCATCTCCCGCTCCGCCCACTCGATGCGGCGGACGCCTTCGTCCGCGAGTCCGAGGTCCGTGACGTCGTGTGCCGGGAGAGCAGCGGTCTGGCCGTTGGCGGCGTCACCGGAGTCGGATGGCATCTGGGTGGGTTCGAGAACGGTCGAGTCCGTCACTCACTCCTCCTGGGTGGTCGGATCCTTCCGTGAGTCGGGGATCCAGCGTTTGATGGGCGCCACGATGCTATCCCAGAAGCTGCCCCGACGATGGACGAGCCGCTCCTCGAAGCGGGTGTGCTCGGTGTAGCCGACCGCCTGATATGCACGCAACGCGGGCGGGTTGTCGGCGCGCACATTGAGCACGACCTGGTCACAGAAGCGGAGCAGCTCCTGGGTCACGGCGCCCGTCACCGTCTTGGCGAAGCCGCGGCCGCGATAGTCGCGGTGCGTCAGGACATTGCCGACGGCCGCCAGGCCCATCTCCCGGCTGACCACATGGGTACCCGCCGCGGCGACCAGGTGGCCGTTGATGCGGATCCCGAAGTAGACGCCGTTGGCGACCGACTCCGACGGCAACCAGGATGTCAGGCCGAAGTCGTACAGCTTGTTCAGGTCACCGATGTCCGCAGGCACCAGGCGCACTGCCGCCGAGGGTGCCGGACGGAACGTGGTCCGGTCGACCCACATCCGGACCATGGGCGGACCATCGCTGACCCGATAGACCGAAGCGGCGGCGGTCAGCAGTTCCGGTCGCGCCGCCAGGTATGCGGTGCGCGGGCGGATGACGTCGCGCAGCGCGCCCGTCACACCCACCGGGTCGCCCATCACGAACAGCGGCTGGGGCGACAGGCCGGCGTACTCCAGGACGACCGCCACGGGCCGGCCACGATCGAGTGCCACGCCCCACCGGGTGCGCCCGAACTCCCGGTCGTCCAGGTCACACAGCCCATACGCCGCGAACAACCGGTTAGCACCCAGGAACTCCCGCAGTAGCTCCCGGTCCCGGGTCTGACGGACCTCCAGACCGGAGCCGAGGATCGAACCAGCGCGCGCGATCGAGGCCATCAGTCGACCACCGTGAGCACAGGCACGGGCGCTGTCGGCATGACCCGCCGGGCTGCACGTTCGTGGGCGGCAGCGTGGAGCGCGTCGTGGTCCGTCGGGGACAGGACACCCATCTCGGTCACGAAGGCCGTGATACGTCGTGCCGGCACGACGTCCGCGCCCGGGTTGTAGCCGCGTTGTCGGTCCATGCGCACACCGGTGAGGTACGTGCCCAACTCGCGCGCTGGACGTACATCGTGCGGGATCGCAGCGCCGTCCGCGGTGTCCGCGTCGAACGTGGTCATGGGTGTGCACACGTACACCGGCACGGGGCCGTGCAGGGCACCGGCTGCCAGCTCAGCGACGGCACGGCTGCCAATGACATTCGCGGTATCGCCATTCGCGGCGATCCACTCGGCACCCAGGAGCACGGCATCGATGGACTCCGCATCCAGGAGCGATGCCACTGCGCTGTCCGGCAGCAACGTGTGCTCGATGCCGGCGTTGGTCAGCTCCCAGGTCGCGAGGCGGGCACCCTCGAGGTAGGGCCGGGTCTCGGTCACCCACACCTGCACCCCGGCACCCTCCGCCTCCGCGGCCCGGAGCGCGAGGCCGTTCAGGGCCGTGCCGAGCATGCCCGATGTGCATGCGCCGGGATCCCCGTGGACCAGCACGTGCAGTGGTCGGCCCTCCGGCCTGGGCAACAGGCCTGCCACCTCCTGGGCGATGCGCGCGTGGTCCGCCTGGGCCTCCAGGGCGAGCGTGTCGGCCGCCTCACGCAGGGCTGTCGCGACCGCATCCCCGGTAGCGTCGCTGCCGAGGGCATCCGCGACCTGGTTGAGGTGACCGAGCGCCCACTCCAGCATCCGGGCTCCACCCCGGGACACGGCGATGGCCCGCGTGACGCGACGCAGCTCTGCCGCACGTTGGGGCGCCGACCGCTCCGCGCTCTCGCGGGCGGTCATGGCCAGGCCATAGGCGGCGAGCTGGGCCAGGAGCGGTCCGCCCCGGGCGGCTGCAGCGCGGATATAGAACGCCACGTCCGATCCGCGTCGGCAGGTCTGCTCCTCGAGCGTGTCCGGCAGCCGGCGCTGGTCGACGAGGTACAACACCTGGCCGTCGAACCGATACGGGCTGCGATACGCGGCGGCGGTCGTGACCACTGCGGCCGGTCGTGTGGCCGCTGCCCCAGCAGTCATGGCCGCAGCATTCTGGCGAGGGTCGCCGAGGCCCAGGCCCATGAGACCCGCCGCGGCGTTCGTGGGCATCTGGGCCACGGCACTCGCCACGCCCGCGACCTGGGTCACGGTCTGGATGGCCTGCTTGCCGAACAGCCGGAAGAATTGCCGCCGGCCGGCATCGTGATCGGACGGGATAGGCGCGACCGTCCCCAGATCAACGTCCTGGTCGGGCTCCGGGACGGCGTCGTCGGGCACGCTTGGACTCACGGCACCCCCGCGCTCGGGCTCCGGCCCTCAGTACTGGATGATGCTGTGGATGTCGTGACCACCCAGTCGTGCCCGGCCCTTCAGGAACTGCAGCTCGACGAGGAAGCTGAGGCCGACGATGTCCGCCTTCAACTGCTTGACCAGGTCGATGGTGCCCAGGACGGTGCCGCCGGTCGCGAGGAGGTCATCCACGATGAGCACCTTCTGACCGGGCTGGATGGCGTCCTTGTGGACTTCCAGGGTGTTGGTGCCGTACTCCAGCGCGTACTCCACGCTGATGGTCTCGGCCGGCAGCTTGCCCAGCTTCCGGACCGGCACGAAGCCGGCCCCGAGGCGGATGGCCATGGGTGCGCTGAAGATGAATCCGCGCGATTCCATACCCACCACGACGTCCACCTTGGTATCGGCGAACGGCTCCACCATCAGGTCGATCGCTTCTGCGAACGGCTTGGGCTGCTTGATGAGCGTGGTGATGTCGTAGAACAGGATCCCGGGCTTGGGGAAGTCAGGGACCT
>Ga0105048_10004027_pt1 | contig 24079 bp, 18 predicted proteins | sample MAT05_FD_78382 | JGI IMG/M metagenome (GOLD analysis project Ga0105048, IMG submission 78382) | Freshwater microbial communities from Lake Fryxell liftoff mats and glacier meltwater in Antarctica - MAT-05 | ecosystem: Environmental > Aquatic > Freshwater > Ice > Liftoff microbial mat | place... | reverse complement strand
TCGTGCAATTAGCAATGCAAAAAAAATGTTAATGGAAATACACCATAACTGCATAAATGATAGGTATGTTCAGAATTATTTAGATGAGTTCTGTTACAAGTTTAACAGAAGATATTACGGAGAGGAACTCTCTGAAAGATTAATGGTTGCTGCTTTAGAGTCAACTTGGTACAAGTAAAGGATAGCCATATTCTTTATTACAGAAGCTGAAACCAAAGAAAAACAAATGAATTTGTATCCATATAAATTGCAGATCGACTAGATGGTATCCTCTTTTGTCTTTTATTACCTAACAAAATTTCAACTTTCGGTCAAATGATTAAAGAATATCAGGTTCGTTATGGCCAAACGTACAAGGTTGTGTTGGCTATCATTCTACCTTGCTTGCTAATAATCCCTTTTATTTTTGTAATGCAACTATTCAAATCACTTGAAGAATGGAAATTATGGACCATTATTTTAACATTCTTGGGTGCAATAATCGGATTGAGTATTTGGCTTGTATTTAGAATTTATCCAAAGGCGCTTTTATGTATAAATAAACATGAAATCAGTATTATTTTTAATCATGAGTACCATTTAGCTCCTGCAGATTTTAGTTTTAAAATAGAGGAAATTAGTTCCTTTAAAGTAGGATTTATAGGCAATGGGGATCAATATGTATTTGAAACTCAAAACCCGATTCGCAATTTTCAGGTTTCTGCTGTTTCATTCAAGGTTGACGATTTAATTGATTTTAACGAAGTAATGGTTCAAATTGATGGGATGGTTAACAATAAAGAGTAACGCAGATAAATTTTTCTCAACAATTCGAATTTTTTAAACCTTGGTAATCCATGTATGTTTGCATCAATAATAAAAATACGGATGAAAACTAATTTACTTACATACCTTTTTCTAGCAATTTCCATTTCTTGTTTCTCCCAAATAAAAGATAAAAAGAAAGCTTGGGAGGTTTCTACACCAAGTTCTCCATTTACAACTGTAACCATTACCAGTGACGAAGGTACCTGGATGAGTTTGGATGTGAGCCCGGATGGTTCAAGCATTGTATTTGATATGTTAGGTGATATTTACAGCATGTCAATTTCTGGTGGTGCTGCCAAACTTTTACGAGGTGGCCACGCGTTTGAAGTTCAACCAAGGTTTAGTCAGGATGGAAAGAAAATTAGTTTTACTTCGGATGCTGGAGGTGGCGATAATATTTGGACCATGAATACCGATGGATCCGAGGCAAAACAAATTACAACTGAAGATTTCCGATTGGTTAACAATGCCGTTTGGTCTGCCGATGGTAATTATATTATTTGTAAGAAACATTTTAGCTCAGGCCGTTCATTAGGAGCCGGCGAAATTTGGATGTATCATAAAACTGGTGGAAATGGAATTCAACTAACGAAACGTAAAAACGATCAACAAGATGTTGGAGAACCTTGGGCTTCATCAGATGGTAAATATGTTTATTACAGCGAAGATTTTTACCCAGGAGGTTATTTTCAATACAACAAAGATCCTAATAATCAAATTTATGCAATAAATCGCTACTGTTTGGAAGATGGAAAAACAGAACGCGTAACCGGTGGCCCTGGAGGAGCAATTCGACCAATACTCTCTCACAAAGGAGATGTTCTAGCGTTTGTTAAACGTGTAAGAGAAAAGTCAGTACTCTACCTTCATGAACTTAAGACCGGCAGAGAATGGCCAATTTATGATCAACTTAGTAAAGATCAACAGGAAGCTTGGGCAATTTTTGGACCTTATACAGGTTTTAATTGGACCCCGGATGATCAACACATTATAATATGGGCGGAAGGAAAAATTAAAAAAATTAATATTCAAAGTTTAACGGTCACTGAAATACCGTTTCAAGCCACCGCCGAACATACTATTGTAAATGCTTTAAAATTTAAAAACGATGCCGCACCCGATTCATTTACATGCAAAGCCATTCGTCAAGCAGTAACCTCGACAGATGGCAAAACCTTGATTTTTAATGCGGCAGGATACTTATGGAAAAAAGCACTTCCTAGTGGAAATCCTGTAAGACTTACCAATGGCCACGATTTAGAATTTGAACCTTCCTTTTCTCAAGATGGTAAATACTTGGTTTACGTAACATGGAACGATAGTGGTATGGGAGCCATTTATCGATTAGCCCTAGGAGCAAAATCAAAACCTGAAAAATTAACCGCAGAAAAAGCTATTTACAGGGAACCATCCTTTTTGGGGAATGATATTAATACCGTACTTTTCAGAAAAGAAGAAGGCAATGAACATCAAGGTTTTGTAAATACATTAGAATCAGGAATCTACATTATGGAAATTAAACCTTCCAAAAAACCTGCCACAATCTTGATTTCGAAAGACGGTGAATATCCAACATTTAGTTTAGATGGCTCCCGTATCTTTTATCAAACAGGAGGCAGTTTATTTGGAGCCTTAACCAAAACTTTGATGTCTGTAAAACGCGATGGATCAGATCCTCAAGAAATTGTAAAGTCAAAATATGCGCATCGCATTATCCCAAGTCCTGATAACAAATGGGTAGCTTTTACAAATTTGTACAAGGTGTATATCGCTGCAATGCCTATGACCGGACAAGTATTAGAACTTGATGGCAAATCAACCCACGTTCCTGTAACGCAGGTTTCGCGAGATGCCGGAATCAATTTGCATTGGTCGGCTGATAATAAAAAACTTGCCTGGACCTTAGGAGATGAATATTTTAGTGTGGATTTAAACAAACGTTTTCTTTTTTTAGACAATGCACCCGATAGTCTTTCTGCCATAGACACCCTGGGTTTAAAAATTAACTTAAAACTTGCTAGTGACAAACCAAAAGGAAAATTAGCATTTACCGGTGCTCGAATAATCACCATGAACGGAGATCAAGTGATAGAAAATGGAACTATTCTAATTGACGCTAATAAAATAGTAGCAATAGGAGAAACAGGGTCTGTAATTATACCTTCGGATGCCATAATTATGGACGTAAAAGGTAAAACCATAATGCCCGGACTTATTGATGTTCATGCACATCTTGGCCAATTCAGATTTGGGCTTAGTCCTCAAAAACACTGGCAATATTATACCAACTTGGCTTATGGGGTAACCACTACCCACGATCCGTCTTCGAATACTGAAATGGTCTTTTCTCAATCAGAAATGGTAAAAGCAGGGCACATGATTGCTCCACGAATTTTTTCAACCGGCGTAATTTTGTACGGAGCCGAGGGTGACTTTAAAGCCGTTGTGAATAATTTAGAAGATGCCCGTTCGGCGATACGAAGAACCAAAGCTTATGGTGCTTTCTCAGTAAAAAGTTATAACCAACCTCGAAGAGACCAACGTCAGCAGATTATCAAAGCAGCCGAAGAATTAAAAATTGAAGTAGTTCCAGAAGGCGGCTCTACGTTTTATCACAATTTATCCATGATTTTAGATGGACATACAGGCATTGAACACAATTTACCAATAGCAACCCTCCACAAGGATGTTACCCAACTTTGGGCTGCTAGCAAAACAGGTTATACACCAACACTTATAGTTAATTATGGAGGCTTAAACGGTGAATATTTTTGGTATCAAAACACCAATGTTTGGGAAGATAAAAAGCTGTTAAAATATACGCCGAGAGGTATTATCGACTCTCGTTCAAGGCATCGTACCATGGTTCCAATGAGCGAGTATGAAAACGGCCATATCTTAGTTTCAAAGAGTTGCAAAAAGCTTACCGATGCAGGCGTAAAAGTTAATTTAGGAGCTCATGGGCAAATCCAAGGTATTGGAGTGCATTGGGAGCTATGGATGCTAGCTCAAGGCGGAATGACAAATATGGAAGCTTTGAAAGCAGCAACTTTAAATGGCGCAAACTATTTAGGCATGGATGCTCAAATAGGTTCCTTAGAAGTTGGTAAAATCGCAGACTTGATCATTCTTGACAAAAACCCTTTAGAGGATATTAAAAATTCGAATACGGTGTCGTTTACCATGATTAATGGCAGATTATACAATACCGAAACCATGAACGAAGTTGGAAATTACTCAAAATCGAGAGGAACTTTTTACTGGGAACAGGATGGATATTCGCCCTCCTTTGATTGGCATGGCGAGTCGCATTCGGGTTGTACTTGCGAATCAATGCATTGATAAAAATAGTTGAAATATTAATTTTTATTTATCAATTCTATATTTCATGCTACATTTAACAAGCTATTTAAATCAAATGAAATATAGCATTTTGTTTATTATCTCTGTCTTTTCCATTTTCTTTATCAGTTGTAATAAATGCAAGGATTTAGCCTGTGAAACACCGCCGTTATTTATGAGAATGAAAATAATTAACAAACAACACAGCACCGATTTATTGTTCGACAAAACGTTTAACCTAGATTCTATAAACGTTTTTTTGCAGAGAATGCTGAAAAAAAATTGTTAACATAAATTTTCATACCAACATCTTGAATAAACGAGTAACGCTTTATTCGGAAGATTGGATACATAAAGCCCAATCGGGTATGAAAAAATACTATTTGTACCTTAAAAATACGGAAATAGATACTCTATAGCTGAATGTAAATACTTCAAAAGGATGTTGCCCAAGTCCACAAATAAATGAATTAAATTTAACGGTACTGAATTTAAAATGAAATATGGCGGCGGCTATATTTATAAAAAATAAAAAAGTTACACCTATTTGAACACCTTATAATTCATTGTAAATTCGCGGCACTTTATTCAAATAATAACCATGCAAAATTCAGTTTACGGATTCGAAAAATTTAGCGCAAGGCATAATAGCCCTACCACCGAAGAAAGAAAGAAAATGTTTAAAACCATTGGATGCGAATCCATAGATGAATTAATAAACAAAACAGTCCCAGCAAATATTCGTTTGAAAGAAGGTCTAGATATTAATCCTGCGGTTTCTGAGTACCAATTTTTAAATGATTTAAAAGCGGTTGCATCTTTAAATAAAATTTACAAAACCTATATTGGAACCGGATATTATAACACCATCGTTCCTGGAGTTATACTGCGAAACATTATGGAAAATCCGGGTTGGTACACCCAATACACACCGTATCAAGCCGAAATTGCACAAGGTCGATTAGAAGCCTTGTTAAATTTTCAGACCATGATTATTGACCTCACCGGATTGCCAATTGCCAATGCATCTTTATTAGACGAAGGAACAGCCGCAGCCGAGGCAATGCACATGTTTGATGCCGGTAAACCAAAAGAAAATGGCAATAAGTTTTTTGTCAGCAAAGATTCCTTTCCTCAAACCATTGATATTTTAAAGACACGTTCTGAACCTATCGGTATAGAATTAATTATTGGTGATTTTAACACCATCGAATTTACTTCAGAATTTTTTGGAGCCTATGTTCAGTATCCAGACAACAAAGGAAATATCAATTCGTATAAATCGTTTTGCGATAAAGCACATGCTGTTGGAGCATTTGTAGCAGTTGGTGCTGATTTGCTTTCTTTAGCTTTGCTTACCCCTCCCGGCGAATTTGGTGCCGATTGTGTTGTTGGAAATTCACAACGATTTGGTGTTCCTATGGGTTACGGTGGGCCTCATGCTGCTTTCTTTTCTTGTAAGGATGAATTTAAACGTCAAATTCCTGGCAGAATCATAGGAGTTTCAATAGATGCTGAAGGGAATAGAGCATTGCGCATGGCTTTGCAAACCCGTGAACAACATATTCGCAGAGATAAAGCAACGAGCAATATTTGTACAGCTCAAGTTTTGCTTGGCATTATGGCTGGTATGTACGGTGTTTATCACGGTCCTGAGGGATTAAAGAAAATCGCCACACGCATCAACGCTTCCGCCAACCTTCTTTGTCATGCTTTAAAGTTAGCTGGTTATAATCAAATTAATACAGATTATTTTGACACCTTATGTATAGAAGTTGATTCATCTTTGCAAAAATCTATTCAAGAAAGAGCCTTAAAAGTAGAAATAAACCTTAGATATTTTGAAAATTATATTGGAATTTCAATTGATGAAACCACAAATTTAAAAGATATTCAAAACATTAGTGATATTTTCTCTAGTGTTGCTAATAGTAATAAGGAAGATATTCCACACCTTGCCAAAAATGCTTCTGTTGGCTTTAGTACTCAATTTGAAAGAGAAAGTAATTTTATGATTCATCCGGTATTTAATACTTACCAGTCTGAGCATGAAATGCTTCGCTATATAAAATCATTGGAGGTAAAAGATTTGTCGCTTTGTCAAAGTATGATTTCATTGGGAAGTTGCACCATGAAACTAAACGGAACCACTGAAATGATACCGGTTACTTGGCCTGAATTTAATCAGTTGCATCCATTTGCACCGGTTGATCAAGCCATTGGTTATGCACACATCTTAAATGAATTAACCAATGATTTATCCGAAATTACCGGTTTTGCTAATATGAGTTTACAACCAAATGCGGGCTCGCAAGGTGAATATGCAGGTTTGATGGTAATTCGCGAATATTTTAAGGACAAAAACCAAGCCCAGAGAAATATCGCTTTAATTCCTGAATCGGCGCATGGTACCAATCCTGCTAGTGCAGTAATGGCCGGGATGAAAATTGTTATTGTAAAATGCAAGCCAAATGGTTATATCGATGTGGATGATTTAAAAGCTAAAGCAGAAGCAAATAAAAAAAACCTAGCTTGTTTAATGGTAACCTACCCTTCTACTTTTGGTATTTATGAAGAAACCATTATAGACATAACGAATATCATTCATGAAAATGGCGGCCAAGTTTATATGGATGGAGCCAATATGAATGCTCAAGTTGGTTTAACAAGCCCGGGTATGATTGGTGCTGATGTTTGTCACTTAAACTTGCATAAAACTTTTTGTATTCCGCATGGTGGTGGAGGACCTGGAATGGGGCCTATTGGCGTCGCCGCTCATTTGGTTGATTATTTACCAGGTAATCCAGTGGTTAAAACCGGTGGAGAAAAGGCTATTCACGCCATTTCGGCTGCACCGTTTGGAAGCGCTTCAATTCTATTGATTTCTTATGCCTACATAAAAATGATGGGGCCTGACGGATTGAAACAAGCCACCGAAACTGCAATCTTAAACGCTAATTATATTCAATCGCGCCTTTCAGGACATTACGATTCATTATACAATGGAGTAAATGGCACAGCTGCACATGAAATGATTATTGATACTCGCGTATTTAAAGCAACCACCGGCGTAGAAGTTGGAGATATTGCAAAGCGCCTAATGGACTATGGTTTTCATGCTCCAACGGTTTCTTTCCCTGTTTCGGGTACTATGATGATTGAACCAACGGAAAGCGAGAGCAAATACGAATTAGATCGTTTTTGCGATGCTTTGATCGAAATTCGACATGAGATATCAGAAATCGAAAATGGTTTATACCCAAAAGACAATAACGTTTTGCACAATGCACCGCATACAGCAGCAAATGTGATGAGCGATAATTGGGACAAACCATACAGCCGAGAAAAAGCGGTTTATCCATTACCCTATATTAAAAGTAACAAATTTTGGCCCAGCGTTTCACGAATTGACAATACCTATGGTGATAGAAACTTGGTTTGCGCTTGCTTACCGGTGGAAGCGTATGCCGAAATGAGCTAACTATTTTCTAAATACATTTTTTAAAACGGAGTGCTTCTAAAAAGAAGCACTCCGTTTTAGTTATTGCTAAATCGAATCTGTTCAGAATTTGGCAGTCAAATCAATAAAATCACCTTTTGGGGATGTGAAAAGCTTGATATGTGATTTTATTTTTTTTGACAAAAAAGAAATACAAAATAGGTAGCTACTCAGGTCTTAGTTTAGCCAATAAATTTATGTGCAGCGAATACATCGTTATTGTTTTTGATTATTGTATCAATAACTGAACGAAGAATTGCGAATCGTTTGGCACCATCTTCACTCCTGAAAGCCCCAAATATTTTATTTTTGACCTTAACATTTCGGATAGCTCTTTCGGAACCATTGTTATCATAGGGGAATTCTTGATAATGAAGAAATGTGAAAATACTCTCTCTATTCTTAATAAGTCTTTTTACAAATGCTTTTGTTTTGGGATGAAAATCTGCATAGTCAACCGCAAGAATTTGATCTAATTTGAACTCTATTTCTGCAACCAAAGAAGGTGGATGTAAATAGTCAACTTCTTGGAATTCCTTTTTGAGAATAATAGCTTGTTTTAGAAGTGCCTTTAATTCAACACTCCATTTACACATAAGTGCTTCTTCAATATTGGCGAATTCCCTTATTAAATTTACCAGACATAATTGATGTTTTTTAACACTTGTTTTTAATTGTGCCGACCAACAATCACTCACATAAACTGCTAATGCAAAACCTTTTGAAAAATATTCCGCCGTGGTTTCATATCCTCGGGTCAAGGCTGCTACAATGAATGCTAAATTGGAATTTTGCCACACATGAAACCAACATTTACGGCCATTGTTTTTAGTTCCAGTTTCGTCACCGCCTACTATTGGGCTTTGTATTAGTCGTGTTTGAATTTGTTTATACACCGGCAGAGCCTGTTGGGCCATCTAGGTTAATAAATTATAATAGTGTCTCACTTAATGACAATTTAAATAAATCGTACACCAGTGTTTTCATTCGCTTGTATGGTAAATATTGGTAGGTATATAAATAAGCTATGATTGCCGATAAACTTTCTCCGTATTGGATAGGAGCAGTTAAATTGGATGGCATTTGCCCTACATTTTCAAAACCGCAATGACAACAATTTTAGCGGTAAGTGCGGTGTTCTAAACAATGCACTTCTATTGGAGGAATAACTATTTTCTGTTTACAATCAACCAAGATCTCAGTATAATTATTTATAGAGTTTCCACAGTCTTAACAAAAATAAGGGCGATGCTCAATTATTTGATCAGGATCAGATTTCATCAGTAGCGTTGAACCTTTATGTCCAATCTGACCACCTGATGGCTTGCCTGATTTCTCTCGTAAACTTTTTGAATTAGATCTTCCAATGTCATGGGAAGGAGCAGTATAACTCCTTGTGCTTTTGCAGCCGTTTTTTAAAAAATGGTTCTCTTCTTGTAAGCTTTTTGCCAACAATAATAAGTCATTCACTGTCTAAGTTAACTCTAGTACATCAGAAACAGACTGCTTAAAAGCATTATATTCTGAGAGATATATTAATGGTTTGATTGATATAGCAAAGAAATACTCTTTAACTCTTACTTTAACACATCCGATTTACTAGGTATCAACCAAAAAAATAATGCCCCTTTTATTCAACATATTAGACTTTATATTATATTTGTTGTTGAGTAGTTACCTGAATAGATTTAATTTTTTCCTGTCTTTTATCTAATTCAATTTATGAACAAAAAAACAACAACCCTTTCGTTTATTTTATATTTCTTAATTGTTCTGGTTAGCTGCACACCTTACTCAAATATACCAAGACATCGGCAATGGATAAAATCTTCGACACAAATTGAAATAAACCTAGGCCCAAAACCTATTGATGTATGCCATAAAAGTGAGAAGAAAGCAATTGCAAATTCAGAAGTTCAATCCATTTTAAATTTTTCAGAAGATTCGCAAACTCCAGATTCTTTTAAAGAAACAAAATATGCTTTGGATGTTATTTTAAAGGATAATAATCAAACTTCATTTAAAAAAAATCTCATCAAAACACTTCCAATAAAGCTTTTAGTTACTAAAAACAAACAGATTGAAAAAACAAGAAAGAAAGCAGTTAAAATTGAGGAGGATGAGCCTAAAGAATAGGAACATGAATTTAATATTTTAGCAGCAGTATCTTTTGCAATTGGCCTAATAGCTTGGGGTTCTTTTATTGCGTTTATTGTTTTAAATGTTATCTTTATTGATTTTTTAATTATAATGTCAATGTTGTGTGCTTTGTTAGCAATTATTACCGGTTCTATTGCTATGTGGATAACAAGAAAACAACCGAGGAAATACAGTAACCGCTACATGGCATGGTTGGGCTTGTTTATGGGAGTTTTTCTAATTCTCGTGCCACTTTTTGTGTTACTTTTGCTATTTTAAATTTAGATAAGCGTGAATCTTTTAAAACGAGGGCTTGATCCTACTCTATTTGTTTATCAAGAATGAGAATATATACTTTTTTTTACCTGAATATATTCTGCTTAACCTTTCCAATTAAACCTAAAATCCAGATAAGGAAATATGGATTCAAAAAATACCAAATTCCCTGTTTTGAAATCCAATTAAAAAATATAATTTTGCAGCCTCGAAAAAACGGCGGGATAGCTCAGATGGTTAGAGCGTCGGATTCATAACCCGGAGGTCGGCAGTTCGATCCTGCTTCCCGCTACTCATTCAATTAAGGCTTTACCGAAAAGTAAAGCTTTTTTTATGGAATTAACTTTAGCTTACAACAATTCAAAACAGCAGGATACCTTTTTTATTCCATCACTTTTCAGCATTTTTGCAAACCGATGATTATAAAAAGTAAAGCACCATTGCGAATTGGCTTGGCCGGCGGTGGCACGGATGTTAGTCCATATTCTGACTTGTATGGAGGCTCTATTTTAAACGCAACGATCAATAAATATGCATACGCTACCATTGAACCTTTAGAGTCTAATGAAATTGTATTGCATTCCATTGATAAGCAAAGCCTTCTCTCCTATCCTTCCATTTTGCACTTGGAATCTAACGGAAACCTTGATTTATTGAAAGGTGTTTATAATCGAATTGTTAAACAATTCTCTCACAAACCTTTAAGTTTTAAATTAACCACCTATGTTGATGCTCCAGCAGGTTCTGGTTTAGGTTCCAGCTCGACATTGGTTGTTGCTATAATCGGGGCATTTACCGAGTGGCTTAACTTACCGCTTGGCGAGTACGATATTGCTCATTTGGCCTTCGAGATTGAACGAATTGATTTAAATATGGCCGGCGGCAAACAAGATCAGTATGCGGCAACCTTTGGAGGATTTAATTTTATGGAATTTTACAAAGACGATAAAGTAATTGTAAATCCGCTTCGAATAAAACGAAAATACATCACTGAACTTCAAAACAATTTGGTGCTTTTTTATACAGGTACAAGTCGTAATTCAAGCGATATCATCAAATTACAATCTCAAAATATTGTTGCCAAAGAAGTGGATGCTCTTGAGGCTACCCATAGTTTAAAAGAACAATCTATCAAAATGAAGGAAGCTATATTAATGGGTAAATTAGACCAAATTGGCCAAATTCTACACGATAGCTGGGTACATAAAAAACAAATGGCCAAAGGAATTTCTAATCCTGAAATAGATATTATTTACAAAATTGCCATGGATGCAGGTGCCAATGGTGGCAAAATATCCGGCGCCGGTGGCGGTGGTTTTATCTTTTTTTACTGTCCTGGAAATTCGCGTTTTGAGGTGATTGAGGCTTTAAAAAAACACGATGTAAATGCAGAAAATTACGAGTTTACCACTGGAGGTTTGTACACTTATACTATATGACAAGTGCCTTTCCCGAAATTATTATCCTAGCAGGTGGCTTTGGAACCCGCTTGCAAAGTATTGTTAAAGACGTTCCTAAACCAATGGCCCCTATCGCCGGAAAACCATTTTTATATTGGTTACTCAATTATATTTCGAAATACAATCCTCCAAAAATTATTCTTTGTACCGGATATAAACACGAAGTTATCGAAGATTATTTTGGCAATTTATTTGAAGGTATTCCACTTGTTTATTCTATTGAAACAGAGCCTTTAGGCACAGGAGGAGCTATCAAAAAAGCTTTTGACTTAACAACATGCGAAAGGTTAATTGCCTTAAACGGTGACACTTTTTTCAAAATGGATTACAAAGCGTTCCTCGAATTTCATTTAAACAATAAAAGTGAATTCACAATGGCTTTAAAACCTTTGAATAAGCCGGCTCGTTATGGAACAGTAATTTTAAATGATTTAAAAATTGTGTCTTTTAAGGAAAAAAATCCTGATTTAGACCAAGGACTCATTAATACGGGCGTCTATTTATTTAATCAAACAATTGTACAAAAATTCCCAAATCTTTTAAAATTTTCTTTTGAAAATGATTTTATGGAAAAACAAACCCATTCTATGATTATAAATGGATTTGTAAGTGAGAATTATTTTATTGATATAGGCATTCCCGAAGATTTTAAAAAAGCCAATGACGAATTTCCAGGATTATTTAATTAAAGCTGATTCTGCCTTATTTATTGACCGCGATGGCGTTATCAACCTGCTTCGCGAGCAGGATTATGTTAAGCAAAAACATGAATTCATTCTATTAAACGAAACAATTCCTGCATTAGAAATATTTAAAAAACTGTTTAAACGTATTTTTATTGTTACCAACCAACAAGGAATAGGTAAAGGACTTATGATTGATTCAATTCATGAAATTCATTCCTATTTCCTTTCTCTACTACCTGAATCTTTGCGCCCTGATAATATTTATCACTGTCCACATTTAAGTTCACAACTCTGTGCATGCCGTAAACCTAAGCCTGGCATGGCATTAATGGCCAAAAATGATTTTCCTGAAATTAATTTAAATTCCTCTTTTATGATTGGTGACAGTTTATCTGATATGGAATTTGCTAAAAATGCTGATATTCAAGGTCTATTTATCTCACACAAGCCTTTAGAAAATCCAAGTGTTAACCTTCCCACATTTAGCAATATTTTAGAAGTGGCTCAATTTTTGAACAGTAAATCACATAAAAATGTAAAATAATCTTTGCATCGGTAACTATTGGCTCAAAAATTGCGTTAACTTTGATATATAGTTTTGATTAAAAAGTTCTCTATAGTTTTTATCCTCTTGCTTTTTGTACCTTTTGCAAAAGCTACCCACCTTATTGGCGGTTCCATGAGTTATCAATATCTTGGAAAAAACTCGAGAGGTATGTTTAATTATAAGCTTACTCTAAACATTTATAGAGATTGTCAGCAGTCGGAAGTTCCTTTTGACCCAACAATTCAAATAGGAATCTACCATAATAACTCAACGCTAAGCAGACACAAAAAAGCAAGTATAAAGCTTATTTCAAAAAAAATAGTATCGCCTCCCGGCAATACTACCTGTCCATTTAAGCCATCTGTTTGTATTGAAGAAGGATTTTATGAAGGTATTATTGAAGTCGACCCTTCAACCATAGGGTATCATTTAACCTTTGTAAGATGTTGTCGAAATATTCAAAATAATTTATCTATTGGCGGCGGCGGCGGAATGCCAGATCAAGGTCAAACCTATTACTGCTTTATTCCACCAACGGATATTAGAAATAGTTCTCCTGTTTTTAAAGGTGTGCCATCACCTTACATGTGCGCCAATGACACAACGTCATTTTTAAATACCGCGGTTGATCCAGACGGTGATTCTTTAGTTTATTATTTCGCAAAACCCTTTCAAGGTGGTTCACCAACCGGAGCCGGCTCTGAACCAGACCCACCTCCTACTTTAGATTTACCCATTGTAACTGTTGACTACAAAAATGGTTTTAATGAAAATCAACCTTTTGGAAGTACTGGTTATTCGAGCATTGATCGATTTAATGGATTAACCAATTATTTTACAAGGGTAACTGGAAATTATGTTGTTGCTATCGAAGTTGCCGAATATCGAAATGGTGTACTATTGAGCGTGGTTCGACTCGATTTGCAAATTATTTTTATTGATTGCCCTCCCAATCAAAAACCTACCATCTCAAGTGATAAAGGTAAAAATTTTACGATTGAAGCAGGAAGTAAGCTTTGTTTTAATGTTATATCAACTGATGCCGATAACCACAACTTAAAACTAACCCCGATTGGAGATATTTTTACCGGAGCCAACGGATGGAAAGGTCCAAAAGCAACTCTTTCTGCTAAAACAGGCAAAGGGAGTATTACATCCGAATTTTGTTGGCAAACATCCTGCGATCAGGCCAACACCAAACCCTATCAGTTTGCTGTTAAAGTCGAAGATGATGGCTGTCCCGCTAAATTTAATGCAGCTAATTTTAATATTACTGTTACTCCATTTATTAGCAATGTAACCATAACTGGACGAAATTCGCCTTGTAGGAACAGTATTGAAGAATATACCGCCGCTAATTTTGCAACAAAATCTTCCTTATTCTGGGAAGCTATCAATGGAACTATTATTTCTGGCCAAGGTTCGCCCAAAGTAAAAATAAAATGGACCGGACTAACAAGCGGCAAAGTCAGACTGCTTGAAACTAGTCAATATGGATGTAAAGGCATTTTTAAAGAACTCGATGTGTCCATATTTGATAGTCCTCCACTCCCGAACTTATCTGGATTGGATACAGTATGTTTGAATAGCAATGGTGTTGTTTATGCTATTTCAAATTTTAGTGCAGGGATTTCTTCAACTTGGATTGTAAATGTAGGAACTATTCTAGTAAACAATAGCAATACAGTCTCTATTCTTTGGCCGGTTTTAGGTGATCAAATAATTAAGGTTTATACCACCGATATACGTCATGGATGCAATAGTGATACTGCCTATAAAAAAGTAAATGTTCGAAAACCAATACCCATTATACTTGGAACAAAATCGGTTTGTCCAAATGCAAAAGGTATAGAATATAAAGTTACAGGTAATTCAAAATCTACTTTCGCTTGGACAATTACTGGAGGAGTAATTATTTCGGCAAGTAATACAGATAAAATCATAGTTAATTGGGGCAATCAAGGAATCGGAATTGTCTCTGTAACTGAAACTGATCGCTTCGGTTGTCAAAGTGATCCAATTTCACTCTCTGTTAATAAGAGTTATGTTTTAGATCAAGAATTTGCAAAAGGAAAATTATCTGTTTGTGAATTTGAAAAAGCAGTGCCTTACTATATCTATCCTTCAAACGGAACCAATTTTATTTGGAAAGTAACCGGTGGAGCTATTTTACCACCCGGCACCACTGAAACTATAAAGGTTGATTGGGGAAAGGCCGGACCGGGGCTGGTAACAATTACCCGTACGGCTTATGATTCGGTAAATAACAGAGCCTGTGCAAGTTTACCTGCTAATATAAATGTCGTGATTAATCCTACTCCAAATGCCAATAAATTAATTGGAGATTTTGATATTTGTCAGTTGCCGGATTCTGTGACTTATAGTTTACCTGGATTTGCAGGAAGCTCCTATTTTTGGAAAATAAATGGTAATTCAGCAAATATTTCGGGACAAGGAAGCCGTGCCATCCGAGTTGCATTTAATACCCCTGGCAATTATAAAATTGAAGTTATAGAACTTTCTAAAGACAGTTGTTTTGGAATACTAGTAGATTCAACTGTTGTCGTTAATCCAAAACCATCAGCTAACTTCATTATAGGTCCAATTACAGTTTGTGATCCAAATTTTTCTAATTTGAATTATAGTATTCAGGGACTCAATAATTCTAAATACAATTGGACCATAAACAATGGAACTATAATTTCAGGTGCAGGCACCAATAATATTTTTGTAAACTGGCTTGATTTAGATCCTGCTTGGATTAAGGTTATTGAAACATCTGAATTTGGTTGTGTTGGTGATTCAATTTTTCAAGAAATAACACTCGATAAACTACAAATTGAACTTTACGTTGTATCTGTTGGTACGCCTGATAATCGAATGGAAATAGACTGGAAAACTCTCAATTCCAGACCTTTCATGCGCAATTTTGAAATACAAAAACGAATTACAGGAACTCTAGCATGGAATACATTCGCTTCTATTACAGATTTTAATAGTTATATTGAACAGCCACTTAACACCGATTCTAACGCTTTTGATTATCAAATAAAAGTTAAGGATTTGTGTGGTGTTGAAAAAATAAGCAATGTGCATACTAACGTCTGGTTATTCGGTTCAAAAACAGAAGACCCTTACGAAATCAATATTGAATTTTCGCCTTATCTTGGTTGGAAAAATGGAGTTAGTAAATATTTAGTTTACAGAATGGTTAGTGGAATGGGTGGTTACCAACTTTATGATTCATTTACACAACCCAAACAGGCGTTTTACAAGAACGGTCTCGAAGGCTATTTGCAATGCTATCGGGTACTAAGTTTTGAAGATGGTGGAAACAACCAAAAAAGTTGGTCCAATGAAATTTGTTTCAATTTTTCGCCCACAATTTATGTTCCAAATGCATTTACTCCAAATGATGATGGAATTAATGATAAGTTCATTATAAAATCAGGTGCAATAAAAACCTACAATTTACAAATATTTGATAGATGGGGAGAAAGATTATGGCAAACCAACAATCCTAATGAACATTGGGATGGGAATTACCAAAGCAAGCAAGCACAAATGGATGTTTATGTTTATGCAATAACGTTAACTGACTTTAGAGACAAAGCTTATCACCTTAATGGAACGGTGCACGTTATCCGTTAATTTATATGTAAGAGTTATTTATTTGGTATATTCTCGCTGCATTTCTTTATCCAAGTTTCAATATCTGCAATAATGTAAGTTGGGATATTGCCGCCCTTCCAATATTCAGCCGGATTTGGTTTTCCTTCACCTTCAATAAATAAATGATTCAGTTTGGTGTAGGAAATAAATGACCATTGATATTTTTCCAAAAACCATGATTTCCAGCGATTAAAATCTTTTTCAGTTACCTGATAATCGCGTTCACCTTGTAAAAATAGAACTGGAATATCGAGTTTTTTTAATTCGTTAACCGGGTCATAATTCTTGATATCACGCCAAAAAGCAGTTGGCCAATATGCCAAAACACGACGCTTCGGTGCAGTCTTAAACATCTTGTCACTTCTAACAAGTTTGATTTTTTTCGTTTCCCTTTTCAAAAATATTTTTTCTTGAAGACTAACTTTCCCGTCCAAATTTATCAAATAATGGTATTGATCTTCCAAAACTTGATCTAAGGGACGCGAACAACCAGCCATTGAAATTCCACCTCTTGCACCTCGGCAATTTTTAAGAATAAGTGGTAAAGCATAACCTCCCTGACTATGTCCAATAATAAATATTTGATTGGTGTCTACATCCTTTTTCGTTTTGGCTAACTTAAATGCATTAATAGCATCTTCAACTGTTTCATCCCAAATTGTAAACTGAGCAGTGTCAAAGAAGTTTTTGTAAACTTTGCTCCGCTTATCGTAAAGCATACTAGCTACTCCCTTTGTGAGCAATCCCAAGGCCAAATCCTTAAAAACCATCACAGGTCCAATGCTTTCATATCGATCATTAGCACCGGAGCCATGGACAAAAATTACAAGGGGAACCTTTTTCGATAAATTTAATGGATATAAAATTTCTCCGGGAAGTTGATAAGAACCTGAGTTAATAGAAATATCCTCCTTGTTGTATACCAAATTTTTACCGTAATCAGGTACATTGTATGATTGGGGTCTTAAAAAAATACCGATGAGCAAGTTGTTTTCATCAAAAACCGTTTCGAGTTCTAAACTTCCTTTTTCAAAACAGAGCCTTGTTCTTGATTTTTCGCCTTCCGAAATTGAAATAGAACGACTTGCTTCATGAGATTTGTAGTTGCCAAACTGTTTTTCAATGCCATTCCAAATCTTCTCTAACTTTTGTTTTGATAAACTGCTTTTTAGTTCAGGACTAAATTGCTTTTTTAGTTGTTTAAAATTGCTATGTTCTAAGAAGTGAATTATTCGCTCTTCCTTTTCAAAGGTTTGTGCAATACCGAAGTAGCAAGTATGTAAAACAACTAATAAAAAAAAATGCTTCATAACAGTATTTTGATTTAAAGATCATACTTGTGAAGCAACTTCAAAAAAGTTCCAAAATCCTTTGGATACTCAGCTTCTAATTGGTAAGTTTTATCAAAAAGTTCGAAATGTAAACTTCGAGCATGAAGGGCCACTCGATTCATGATGGGCTGTTCTTCTACATCCTTACCGGCAGAATATTTTCGTTTAATATCCGATAACATTGGCATGTTTCCACCGTATTGCATATCAGCGGCCAAAGGCGCATTTTGTGATTTTAAATGTACCCGAATTTGATGCAATCTACCGGTAAATGGATAACATTGAAGCAAGGTGAAATGTCTGAATATCTCTAAAGTATTTACAATGGTTAAAGACTCTTTCCCTTCTCTAAAATCTACTTTTGCAAAGCCTTTTGAATTAATTTTCAATGGTTTATTTATTTCAAACTGCTCAAAATGATGACAGCCTTCTGCAATAGCATGGTACCATTTAGTAACTTTTCGATGTTCGAATTGAATTGCCATTTGACGGTATACTTCATTTGTTTTAGCCATCAAAATAATACCCGATGTTTCCTTATCTAATCGATGACAAACCTGAATATTAGGCCATTGTTTTCTTGCAAGGCCTAAGAGTGATTTCTTAGTTTCATCACGTTCGTCGAGTGTTGAAAGAAAAGCAGGCTTATTAATGGCCACAATATGCTCATCTTCAGCAACTATCATTTCAGTGATATGTGGTAATTTAGGATTGTTTTGAACAGGATTTAACATTAAAATATTGGTTTTAAGAATTCGATTTTAAAAAGTCAGCGAGCTGTTGCTTATCAATCTTACCTTGAGCTTTGGTAACTAAATTCTTAAACGATAATTGTCCTGTGAGCAGTTCTTCTTCACCCGTGATAATTACATAAGGAATTCCTTTCTTTTCAGCATATTCAAACTGCTTCGCTAATTTTTTCATATCGGGATAAACCTCTATCGCTAAGCCCTCACGGCGAAGTTCGGAGCCTAAACTGTAATTAAACAATCTTCCCTTTTCATCTAAATGGCAAAACATGGCTTTTACTTCTGTTTGAGCTAAATTTTCAAATAAATTCAATTCCGACATGACATCATAAATTCTATCGATTCCAAAGGAAATACCAATACCTGACACATCAGGCAGACCAAACACTCCGGTTAAATTATCATAGCGTCCACCTCCAGAAATACTACCCATTTTAACATCTATAGCTTTTATTTCAATAATGCAGCCTGTGTAATAATCTAGACCCCTAGCCAAGGACAGGTCAATATATATGGAGTTAAATATTTCGGAAGATTCACAAAAGCTCAACACCTCTCTAAGTTCTTTACAACCGGCTTCAGCAGCTTGAATATTTTCGAGTTCGCTACCAATATTACTGATGGAATCGAGATTAAACTTCCCTTTTTGAAGCAAAACTTTGAGTTCTTCAATTTGAGTCTCAGATAATCCAAGTTCAATAAACTCAGATTTAAGTATTTCAAAATCAACTTTATCTAACTTATCAATTAAAATTACGAAATTTTGAAAATTGTTTTCAATTTTAAATTTTTGAGCAATGGCTTCTAAAATTTTCCGATTATTGAGATGAATGCGAATATTAATTCCCAATAAATTAAAAACCTCGGACGCAATCGTTAAAACATCGGCTTCATTCATCATACTATCCGAGCCAATAATATCTGCATCGCATTGCCAAAATTCGCGGTAGCGGCCACGTTGAGGTTTATCGGCTCGCCAAACCGGCTGAACCTGATAACGTTTGAATGGAAACGATATTTCATTGCGATTCATAGCAACATATCGGGCTAAAGGAACTGTTAAATCATAACGAAGTCCCTTTTCTGAAATTTGAGACACTATTTTTTGTGAAATTTTAGAATTCCAAATGTCATCAGTCACATTGCTTACAAAATCGCCGGAATTAAGAATTTTAAATAGCAATTTATCGCCTTCCTCACCGTATTTGCCGGTAAGTGTTTCTAATTGCTCCATGGCAGGCGTTTCCAATGGCATAAATCCATATTTTTTAAATACACTTTCAATTGAATTTAAAATGTACTTGCGTCTGAGCATTACCGCCGGACCAAAATCGCGGGTTCCTTTTACTAAAGAAGGTTTCTTATTCATTTAATTGCGGCAAAATTAGGTGAAAGAATCTGTTGAACCGAAATTTATCAGCATTTGACAATTTGTTTGTAAAATCTGTGTAGTTTATCATTCCTTTGCAACAAAATTTAACAAAATAAAAAATGAATCGTACTTGGATTATCGTATTAGTAGTTTTGGCCATTCTCTTTATGGGCGGTTGTAGCACTTACAATGGTTTAATTGGCAAAAGAAATGAAGTGGACAACAAGTGGGCTGACGTTCAGTCGCAGTATCAACGTCGTTTAGACCTTATTCCTAATTTGGTTAAAACCGTAAAAGGATATGCTGATTTTGAAAAAAGTACTTTACAGGCTGTCGTGGAAGCGCGTTCAAAGGCCACGAGCATCAACGTTACTGCTGACAATTTGGATGAAGCAACAATTGCTAAAATAAATGCCCAAATGGGTCAGGTTAATAGTTCATTGAGTCGATTGCTCGCCGTTGTTGAAAATTATCCAGATTTAAAAGCAAATCAAAGTTTTCTTAAATTACAAGATGAACTTGCAGGCACTGAAAATAGGATCGCAGTAGCTCGTGATAATTTTAATGAGGTTGTTAAAGCTTATAACAATGCTTCCCAAAAATTCCCAGCTGTTATTTTTGCAAAACTATTAGGATTTAAAACCAAGCCTTATTTTGAAGCTGAAGCCGGTGCAGAAAAAGCTCCTCAAGTAGAATTTTAATGGCTTGGAAACCATTTACTGAGGCTGAAGAAAAGCGCATTGTTGCCGCTGTTAAAGAAGCTGAAAATAACACTTCAGGTGAAATTAGAGTGCATGTTGACCGCTACTGCAAAACCAATCCGCTCTTAAAAGCTCAAAATTTATTTGTACATCTAAAACTGAATGAAACCGAATTAAAAAACGGGGTTATCATTTATGTTTCAATGGATGATAAACAAGTGGCGGTTTATGGTGACCAAGGTATCAATGATGTTGTTGAACCGGATTTTTGGAATACAACGCTTCAAAAAATGACCGACCTTTTCAAAACAGGACCAATTGTAGAAGGAATATGCGCTGGCTTAAACGAAGCCGGACAAAGACTGAAGACTCATTTTCCAAAATCAAACAACGATATCAACGAATTACCAGATGAAATCAGTTATGGCTAGATTACTTACTGGATTTATCCTTCTTTGCCTCGGTCTTAACACTTTGGCATTTGATATTCCTAAAAAACCAGAAGGAAATACAAGATATATCAATGATTATGCCAATTTACTTAGCTTAGACGAGGAAAATTACCTTAATCAAAAGCTTCAAAAGTATTGGGATAGCACTTCCACAGATCTGGTAGTGGTTATATTAGAAACCTTAAATGGTGAAGAAGCCTTTGATGTTGGTCTGAAATTTTACAATACTTGGGGAATTGGCACTGCTTCCAAGGATAATGGGGTCTTAATTTTAATTGCGCATGAGAACGACGATCCTGCCAAACGAAAAATTTGGATAACCACGGGAAAGGGTGCAGAAGGATTTTTGCCGGATGGCGCCACAGGCAGTGTTATTAGGAATTCAATGGCTCCTTCTTTTAAAGAGAAGCTTTATGGTAAGGGAATTAATAACGCAATTGACGAAATTATTGCTAGATCTAAAGGTGAGTACAAAAACACAGAAGAAAAACCAAAAAGTAAGTTTCCGGTATGGTTAATTATTTTAATCGTAATTATTTTAATAAGTTTTATGGGGCGAAATTCCGGTCCCGGTTCTAAAACCTTTGGTAGCGGCGGATTTTATGGGCCTTCGATGTGGGGCGGATTTGGTGGTTTTGGAGGAGGCGGGGGAAGTGGCGGTGGCGGTGGATGGAGCGGTGGTTTTGGCGGAGGTTCTTCTGGAGGCGGCGGTGCCGGAGGCAGTTGGTAAATTTTGCCTTTTTCTATTTAACAAAATAGCCCCGTTCTTCTAAGAATAAAATATCTTTAAAACGGAATATTTAATTTCTTATCATCGACAAAAAGTCGAATATATTTGCTTCTAAATATGATTTGTTTGCCCTAAAATTGTAATCACGTGCTAGAAAATCTCAAGTTAGAAAATATATTGTTTGTTGACATTGAAACGATTCCACAGTTTAAAGACTATTCAGAACTCGATGAAAGATGGAAAGGTTTGTGGAATAAAAAAGCAGGCATTCTAGCAAAAAATGATGAATCACCCAGTGAAATATACAATAGGGCAGGCATCTACGCTGAATTTGGAAAAATCATCTGTATTTCAGCAGGATTTCTGAATAGAAGCGGCAATGATTGGACGTTTCGGGTAAAATCATTTTATGGTCATGATGAAAAACAACTCTTGGTCGATTTTTCGGATTTGATAAATAATCGTTTTTCGGATACAGGAAAAGCACTCTGCGCCCACAATGGCAAAGAATTCGATTTTCCATACTTGGGACGTCGGCTCTTAATCAATCAGCTTCCTTTACCCTATATTTTAGATTTGGCTGGTAAAAAACCTTGGGAAGTCAATCATATCGATACCATGGAACTTTGGAAATTTGGCGATTTTAAAAGTTATACATCCTTAGAACTCCTTTCTGCCTGTTTCCATATTCCTTCTCCTAAAAGTGATATTGATGGAAGTCAGGTTTATGGTGTTTATTATAATGAGCCTGGAGGCATTGAGCGCATAAAAACATATTGTGAAAAAGATATCGCAACGCTAGCGCGGATTCTTTTGAAGTTTACAGGAAAAGGTACTTTTAGCAACGATGAAATTGTTATTTCTCAATAAGCAAATAAATAGTAGCAGCTTTCGATTTTAAGCTAACAAATAGTTGCTTGTATAAATTAATATTTGTGAACCCAAAAATGATAAAAATATTTACACCAAAACTTTGGAAAGAGTATAAACTAATTGACTGTGGCGACTTCGAAAAACTGGAGCAATTTGGTAATTTCACCTTGCGAAGACCAGAACCACAGGCAGTTTGGAAAAAAGCCTTGCGTGAAGACGAATGGACAAAAAAAGCCGATGTTGTTTTTAAAGCTTCTACAAGCCACAAAGGTGAATGGATTACAAAACCAGGATTCAAGGAACCTTGGTATATGTCGTATTATCTGCCAGAAGCCGAACTGAAATTCAAGTTATCACTTACTGCATTTAAACATGTCGGTATTTTTCCTGAACAAGCAGAAAACTGGGAATATATTTTCAAAACTATCACGGCATACAAGGCGGATGTCCGTTTACCCAAAATTTTAAACCTATTTGCATACACAGGTGGGGCAAGTTTGGCTGCCAGGGCTGCCGGAGCCGATGTTACCCATGTTGATAGTGTTAAACAAGTTATAAATTGGGCTAACGACAACCAAAATTTATCGGGCATGAAAGATATACGTTGGGTAGTAGAAGATGCCATGAAATTTGCCGAACGCGAAGCCAAGCGGGGCAATTTATACAATGGAATTATTCTCGATCCGCCTGCTTATGGTATTGGAGCGAATGGTGAACGCTGGAAACTGGAGGAAATGATCGATAAACTCTTGAAAACCTTGAGTAAAATTTTGCACCCAGAATATCGATTTTTAATTTTGAACTCGTATTCACTTGGTTTTAGCAGTTTAATTGTCAAGAATCTTTTGGAAAGTAATTTTAAAAATATTCGAAATCTTGAAACGGGCGAGTTAGTATTACAGGCACAATCTGGTCTAAGTTTGCCCTTGGGTGTTGTAGCTAGATTTCAGTAAATGCAAACTATCAAACTGAAATCCTTTTGATTTTGTATGGTCAAAAATCAAGTTGGCGCAACAATCAGATTAATAATGTTTTAAAAATTACTTTTTATTCTAAATCAACTGATAGTAAGATTGCTGGTTTTTTGCCGCTAAAGCATCAGCAGGTTTTTGTACTACAAACTTTGATTAATACAGCTTATTCAAAACATATAGTCCAATTTCCTTTTTATCCCATTGTACTTTTATTTTATTGTTTCGGCATTAACAATGGTAGATTTATTAAATAGATTTGGGCTATGTTGTAAATACAATTGATATTTAAGCATCAGGAGTATCGCCCCTTTTCACTACCTAAAACACTCGTGTTGGAATAAACTATAGTTACGTGTTCTTGAAAAATTAGCTTCGGATTTAAGTATCAATGTGAGTAAAGAGCAAAAATGTAAATCATCATTCTATTTTTACTTTTTGATTATGAACGGTTACGCCATTGATTATTTTT
>Ga0105048_10004025_pt1 | contig 24089 bp, 23 predicted proteins | sample MAT05_FD_78382 | JGI IMG/M metagenome (GOLD analysis project Ga0105048, IMG submission 78382) | Freshwater microbial communities from Lake Fryxell liftoff mats and glacier meltwater in Antarctica - MAT-05 | ecosystem: Environmental > Aquatic > Freshwater > Ice > Liftoff microbial mat | place... | reverse complement strand
CGCGCTCTGGATCAGCTCCGCAAGGAGTTGCTCCGCCTTCTGGATCAGCTCCGCAAGGAGTTGCTCCGCGCTCTGGATCAGCTCCGCAAGGAGTTGCTCCGCGTTCTGGATCAGCTCCGCAAGGAGTTGCTCCGCGTTCTGGATCAGCTCCGCAAGGAGTTGCTCCGCCCGAGCCTCTACCGCCGCTCGATTTTAGCAAGCTCTCTCAGGAGGAGTTGATGGAACAAGCCCGCCACTTCGTATGCCGCTCGTGCTCCAGCAGCGTTCCCATGGGGCACAAGTTCTGCGGCCGCTGCGGAGATGCCGTGCCTCCCGAAATCTTGAGCGCCCAGACGCTCTTCTTCGGGGACATGCAGAACCCGGCCAAGGCCAAGCTCATCTTGATCCGAGGCGAGGGAATGGACGGTCTCTCGTTCCACCTCAAGGCCGAGCAGCATGTCGTCGGGCGCGACGGTCAGCTGCCGTTCCCCGACGACCCGTTCGTTTCTCGTCGTCACGCGAACTTCTTCTATCGCAACGGCAAGCTCGTCGTTCGCGACGAGGGGTCGCTCAACGGTGTGTACATTCGCGTGCGCGGAACCATCGAGATCATGCCTGGCGATACCTTCCTCGCCGGCGAGCAGCTGTTTCGTCTCGATTTGAATCCAAAGGCTGCAGATGGGCAGGGGCCGGACGGCACCTACTTCTACTCGTCGCCGAAACATCCGAGCGCCTTCCGGCTCGTGCAGATTCTGCAAGGTGGCTCGGTCGGCATGGCCGTGTGCGCCCGCGGCACCTCGCTGCAGATCGGGCGCGAAGGTGGCGACCTGAACTTCCCCGGTGACCTTTACATGTCGGGCTCGCACTGCCGCATCGAGGAGGCTGACGGCCACTTCTCGCTCTCCGACATGAGCAGCCGCAACGGCACGTATCTCCGGCTCAAGTCCGAGCGCGAGCTGGGCCACGGCGACTACCTGTTCATCGGTCGCAAGCTGCTCCGCGTCGAGCTCAACACCAACTGATGCTGCTGTTCGTCGACAGTGTGGGAGGCGGTCTCGCCTCTCTCGCAGCGTCAGTCGCGACCAAGCACGGTCTCGAGGCTCGCGCGATGACGAGCGCCTCGGCCGTCGTCCCGTGCGCCGAGGTCGCCCGTGTGCTCGGTGAGATCGGCGCCACCCAGCTCCAGCCAAGCCTCGCTGGCGGCTCACCGGAAGGCACCTCGATCAGCATCGGCGTCGGCGGCGCCATCGACGCGAAGCTCTACGACGGCCCCGACCCCACAGCGTTCGGCCCAGCGGATCTCGAGCGGCTTGCGCTCGCGCGTATCGCGCGCGATAGCGTGGAGCGCTGGCTCGCGACGCGCCAGAGCCCATAGCCCGGCTACTCGCGATCGCAGAGGCGCGCGAAGCTGCCCACCGGCTTGGCGGCCTGAAAGTCGGCCAAACAACCGTTGCCGCGGTTGGTCGTCTCGATCAGGTTGATCGCGGCTGCGCCGGCCCAATCTTTTTCACCGTCGAACCGGCTTCGAATGAAGCCTTCGCGATCGATGATCCAGGTCTCGGGGTACATCGTCGTGCCGAACTGGTCTTTCACGACCTTCAGCTCCGGGTCGAGCAAAACGGGAAACGGAATCTTTCCGTTCAAGAGCTTCTTCTTGAGCTCGTCGTCTGCCGCCCACAACGTCGCGAGCGTGTCTCTGATAGCGGTCGTTTCTTCGTCGACGCTGATGGTGAGCAGCGCGACGTCTTTGCGCCCCTCGAGCGTGAGCGCGAGCTTCGCGAGAGAGGGCATCTCGTCGCGGCACGGCTCGCACCAGCTCGCCCAGAAATTCAAGATGACCGTCTTGCCTTTGTAGTCGGCGAGTCGAACTTGCCCGCCGTCCAAAGTGGGCAACACGAAATCGGGCGTGACTCGATTGCGGCCTGCGTACGAGGGCCCGAGCGCACAGGTGCTGGAGCAGTCGGCGCGCAGCTGATCTTTGCGGCCCGCATGCACGAAACTGCCCACCGCGAACGCCGCCAGCGCGATGAACCCGAGCTGAACTGCGATGTTGCGCATCAAGCGAGACTTGTCGAACCGCCCCGCGATGGCGGGCTGCTGCACAGGCGCGGCGACGTCGCGGCCGCTCGGGCGCGCACGACCGCTCGCAGGCTGCCCTTTCACCACCGTCTTCTCGGGCGTGGTTTCGGGCGTGGTTTCGGGCGTGGTTTCCGGCGTCTTCTCGGGCGGGGTTTCGGGTGCTTCGGGCTTCGGCATGGTCAGACTGGTGCGATGGCGAGGCTACGCCGTCCGGGCCGGGAAGAAAGTGCGGCTTCGAAGGCCTTCTTGTAAGCGGCGAAGGAGCCGCCTCTGGTCACGGCGTCATGTACGGCGCGGCCCTCGGCCACGCCGCCCTGAGCCAAGACGTATTCGACCCAGGCCCAGCGAGCGCTGGTGGCGCGCACGTCGGCGCGACCCTTGAGGCCGTGCCGCAAGAGGTCGAGTCGCTTGTTGACGACGTCGATGCCCGCAAATGCAGCGCCGTCGAGCGGCGTGTTGCGCTTCGCGCAGAAGGGCGCGATGCCGAGGGCGACGGGGATCACCGCAGACAGCTCGGCGACGAAGTCGACACACTCGCGCACGTCGTCGTCCGTCTCGGAGGGCAAGCCCAGCATGAGGTAGAGCTTGAGCCGCTTCATCTTGTGGGCACGGGCGAGCTCCGCAGCGCGCTTCAGGTGCTTGATGCGCGCGCGACGCTCCAGCGACTCGCGCAGCCTTTCGCTGGGGCCATCCATGGCGGTGGTGAGCGTGCGGTAACCAGCCGCGCACAGCGCGCCCACGAGCTCGTCGCTCAGACGATCAGGGCGCAAGCTGGAGAGCCCGACCTCGGTGCCGCGGTCTGCCAGGGTGTGCAGAATCTCGACGATGCGAGGGTGATCGCTGACTGCCGCGCCGACCAGGCCGACGCGCTTTGCGTCCACCGGGATAATCTCGAGCAGGCGCTCCTTTTTCACGAGGCGCATGCCGCCGTTGGTGGAGCGCCGCATCACGCAGTAGGTGCACGACCGAGAGCAGCCGCGCTCGGTCTCGATCAAGAACATGTCGGAGAGCTCCGTATCCGGCGTGCAAATAGCGGAGTGCGCCGGCAGCGACGCGTCATCGCAGCGGGCAACGCGCGGCATCGCCACGCCGTGGAGCTCGGGCACGAACACGTGTTCGATCGCCGACAGCCGCTGGATGGCGTCGCGCTTTCCGCTGGCCCCTTCGATGGCCGAGAGCACGGGAGCCATGACGTCCTCGGCTTCGCCCATGATCACCGCATCGACGAACGCGGCGAGCGGCAGTGGATTCGAGAACGTCAGCGGACCACCGGCGATCACCAGCGGATACGACTCGTCGCGCATTTCTCGCAGCGCAGGGATGCCGGAGGCCTCGAGCATCTCGATCATGCCGCCGAGCTCAAGCTCGTATGCCACGCTGAACGCGATGGCCGGAAAATCAGAGAGCGGCCGACCACCCTCGTAGGAACGAGGCGCCGTCTTTCGATCTCGCGGCTCGTCCGGCAAGAACACCCGCTCGCAAGCGACCCCGGGGGTCGCCTGGATGAGCTTGTAGATCTGCTGGAAGCCCAGCGAGCTCATTGCGGCAAAATATGGCGACGGGTACGCCAAACCCACCGTGAAAGGCGCACGTTTTTCTATGCGCCCGACCTCTTTGCGAAGCCGCTCGCGGATCTTTGCGGCGTCGGGGACCATCTAGCCGTTCGACCATAGCCCAAGGGGCGCTTCGCGGCACGCGTATGAATCGTCAGCGAGACACGCGGACACTCTCACCATCGGTGCTGAACACGAAGGCGCCGCCGATATCGGTGCGGATGATGGTGGCGTTCGCCGCCTCGAGCGAGCGCAACGCCTGCCCGTGGGGGTGACCGAAGCGATTGCGCACGCCGCAGGAGATGACCGCGTAGGTCGGCCGCGCCGCTCGCAAGAGGGCGTCCGAGCTCGAGCTGCGGCTGCCGTGGTGGCCGACCTTCAACAAGTCGGCACGTAGGTCGGCGCCGCTCGTGAGTAGACGCTCTTCCGCGGCCTCTTCTGCGTCGCCCATCAGCAGCACCGCGCGATTGCCGAACCGGATGCGGATCACGATGGAGCCGTCGTTGGTCGACAGCTCCGGCTCGAGGCTCGGGCACGGCGCCAAGACTTCGACGACGGCGCCTCCGTAGTTTCTCGGCATGCCGCAGAGATCGGCCGGTCGGAGCACGCTGCCTCCCTTCATCTTCACCGCGCTGATCAAGTCGACGAGCTCCCGTGCGGGGTGCTCTTCGACGCGACCGTTGTCCCAGATTTCGCCCACCTCATCGACAGCGGCTACGGCTGCGCCCAGACCACCGAAGTGGTCCGGGTGAGGATGGCTCACCACGACGCGATCGATGCGCGAGCGCCTGCGCGCGCGCAGCACCGGCACCAGCACGCGTTTGCCGACGTCGAACGACTGACCCGGGAAGCCGCCGCCGTCGACCAGCATCAGCGAGCCGTCCGGTAGATCGATCAGGATGCTGTCGCCTTGGCCGATGTCGAGCACCGTGACGCGTAGCTCCCCGTGGGGGCGGGACGCGATACGAAAGCCGATCTCGAGCGCGATCAAGGCGAGCACCAACGCGGCTCCTGCGGTGAGCTTCTTCGCCCGCGCTGGCAGCGAGAAGATCAGCGTGGCGCCCACGCCGAATGTCGCGAGCTGCCACGCCGTCGGCGCCGGCACCGGCAATGAAACGCCCACGTCGCGGGCGACGCGCGCGATGAAGAGCACACCGCGCAGCGCGCCCGAGGCGACACGCGCGGCGCCCAGCTCGAGCGAAGGAAACGGTGCCAGCGCGACGTGACCCATCGCGAACGGCAGTGCCATCAGCTCGCCCAGCGGTGCCGCGATCAGGTTGGCGAAAACGCCTGCCACGGGTAGCTCGCTCGAGAGGCAAGCGGTCACCGGCGCGCAGGCGAGCGTCGCCGCGAGCGTGGTCGAGATGGCGGCGGCGAAGAAGCTCCACGTGCGCCGCAGCCAGCCCGTCTCTTCCGTCGCCTCGGTTGCGCCCAGCAATCGGCTGATCGGGTTGGAGAGCAAGAGCAGGCCGGCGGTCGCAGCGGTGGAGAGCGTGAACGACACATCGGCGATCGCCAGCGGATCTTGCACGACGCCGAAGCCGAGGGCGAAGGCGAGCGCACGTGCCGGGCTCGGCCGCCGCGAGGCCACGCGGGCGCCGAGCACCGCGGTCAGCATGGCAGCGGCGCGCAACACCGAGCCGCTGCCGCCGGCGAAATCCGCATACGCCCACGCCATCGGGATCGCGATCAGCGCGGCGAGCCGGCCCACGTCGAGGCGTTGCGCGAGCGGCCCGACGCGCAGAAGTAGCGCCCGCAAGGCCGCGGAGATGCCCATCACCGCCACGATCAGGTGCGTGCCCGACACGGCCAACACGTGAGACAGACCCGTGCTGCGAAAAGCCTCCGAGATCTCCTCGTCGAGGTCCGTCTCGCCGAGCACCAGCGCGCGGCCGAGCGCGCGACCCTCCGGGTGGTAGGTCGCTTCGATGCGCTCGCGGACGTGTGCACGAGCGCGGTCGACCAGCGCGGCGAGACCGCCGCCGTGTGCGACTCGCTCGAAACGGTCGGCCCGGCCGGACATTGCAATTTGGTTGCGCGCGACACGCACCCAGGCCGGAAATAGCCCAGGGTTGTCGAACAGACTGATGGGCGCGAGCGTGCCGCCGATATCGACTCGATCTCCACGGCCGAGCGACCCCTCCGATGCCCGCAGATCGACGCGCGTGCCCGGCGCGATCTGGGCCTCGCCACACGTGCCAGACTCGACTGCCAGCGCGAACCGATAGGTACCGCCAGAAGCTTGCGGAGAGGTGACGACGACGCCTGACAGATCGCACCAACGCGGCGGAGAGGCGAGCGCGCGGGCCGTTTCGTAGCGAGCGTCAGCGTCGAGCTTCGCGGCGCAGCCGCGCGCGCCTGCGCAGCAAAACACGGCGAACAGCAGCCACGCGTCGCGCCGAGCGATGAAACCTGCGCCGCGAACGACGGCCAACGCGGCGAGCACGCCGACGGCGCACTCGACTGGCGCCAGCGGAAGTGCTCCGCCGAAGTAGGCAAGCAGTGTCAACAGCAAGATCGGGTCGCGGCCTGTCACAGCGGCGGACATCGCAATCTGCGTTCCGACCAGAAAATCGGTGTCATTGCGGAAGAATCACGACGCGTCGCGTGACGGACGCCAGGATAGTGACGACGGGCGCCACCTTCGACCCGCTCCGGCGTGTTATCGTCCTCAGTCTGCTTCGGAGGTCCCCAAGTATGTCGCTTCGCTCGCTTTGTCTGGTGTTCGGGGGGATTGTGGTGATCGGGAGCGGCTGTGCTCCAGAAGATCCGCCCGGGCCAGTCGGCGAAGATGTCGCCGACGCGAAGCTCGCGATCCAGGGGGGCTACGAGGACACCGAGGACACCAACGTCGTCCTCATCTACCAGTACCAAGTGGGCGGCCTTTGCAGCGGCTCCCTGTTGGCGCCGAACCTGGTGCTCACCGCCCGCCACTGCGTCTCGAACCTGCTGCAAGAGGCCGGTGGTGGCGGCGTCGTCTGCGGCCAGACGTACGCAGGCTCGCCTTATGGCGAGAGTGGTTTCATTGTCACCACTGCGCCCGACATCAACGCGCCCGACGTCGAAGACGAGCCCTTTTTCTATGTCTCCGACATCGTTCTGCTCGAGGACAACAAGGTCTGCGGCAACGATCAGGCGATCCTGATTCTGGAGCAGAACATCCCCGCCGAGCTGGCGAAGCCGCTGACGCCGCGCGTCGATTCGCAGCTGCAAGCCGGCGAAGAGTACTACGCGATCGGCTACGGCCAATCGGGCGATAACAACAACGACTCCGGTGTTCGGCGCCGGCGCGATGACCTCCTGGTCTACTGCGCTGAGGACAATTGCGAGGGTGTCTCGGAATACGTCAAAGTCACCGAGTGGATCGGCGACACCGGCATCTGTTCGGGTGACTCTGGCGGCCCTGCCCTCGACCTGCAAGGCCGCGTGGTGGGGGTGACCTCACGAGGTGGGCCCGATTGTTCATCGCCGATCTACGGCTCCACACACTCGTGGGGCGACTGGATCAAATCCGCGGCGCTGCAAGCGGCCGAGGTCGGTGGCTACGACGCGCCGCTGTGGGCCAAGGGTTTCCGACGGACCCGACCTACAACGGCCCGGTTGGCGGCGACTGCGAAGAGAACGGCTGCAGCGTCTGCTGGAAGGGCTACTGCACGCGCCAATGCAACTTGGAGAACGCGCCCTGCCCCGACGACTACACCTGCGACGAGGTAGAAGAAGGCACGGCGGTCTGCGTGGCCAATGCGCCCGCTCCCGCCGCCGACGACGACGGCGACGATGATGGCGACGGCTCGAACGCCGACAGCGGCGACGACGGCTGCTCAGCGGCGTCTGGGTCTGGCGTAAGGCCACGGCCCCTCGACCCCACCAACCCGGTCCCGTGGTTCCTCGGCGTGGGCGCGCTGGTCGCGTTTGCGCGTCGCCGTCGTAGCTGACGACTCTCGTGAATCGCAGGCGATTTCTCGCCGCCTTCAGCAGCGGCGCGTTCTTCGCCGGCTGCGGCCAGCGCGTCGCCGGGCGCGAAGCGGCCCTGCCTCGCATTGTCAGCACGTCGCCGAGCATGACCGAAATCGTCTTCGCGATCGGCCGGGGGTCTTCGCTCGTGGGGCGCTCCAGCTTTTGCGACTACCCCGCCGAGACGCTGGCAATCGAGGTCGTCGGCGGCTTCGCCGACCCCAACTTGGAACGCATCGTCGCGCTGCAGCCGACGTTGGTGACGGGGGAGCGCGGGCCTGCTGGTCCGGACCTTCCCGGTCGCCTCGGGGCGCTCGGTATCGGCACCTATTTCCCCTTGATCGATCGCGTGACAGACATCGAAAAAACGATCGAAGAGATGGGCCAGAAGCTTGCGGCGGCCGACGCTGCACGCACCCTCGCACGCGAGCTCGGCGCGCAGATCTCGGCTGTGGGTGAACGCGTGCGCGGCGCCAAACGACCGCGTGTGGTGTTTCTGTTCGACTTTCGGCCCCTGATCGCGGCCGGCCCGGAGAGCTTCCCAGCCGACGCACTTTCGCTCGCCGGTTGTGACAACGCGGTCACGAGCGGATCCAAGTATCCGACCCTCGGTCCTGAGGGGCTGCTCGCCCTCGACCCCGATTTGATCATCGACGGCTCGGCAGGCGCGTACCCAGAGAGCGCGGCGGAGCTCGTGCGATCGATCACCGGCCTCTCCCACTTGCGCGCGTTGCGTGAGCAGCGCGTCGTTCGTCTGGAGGGTACGGCCGCGCTTCGACCTGGGCCGCGCATCGGTGCCGGCATCGAACAGATCGCGAAGATCGCGCATGGTAACGTGTTGTTTCCATGAACGCGCGCCGACCGGATCGCGTGCGTGCGGACGTGCTGCTCGAGAAGCGGGGTCTGGCTCCATCGCGCGCGCGAGCCCAGGCGTCGATCTTGGCGGGCGAGGTGTTTCTCGAAACACAGCGGATCGACAAACCTGGACAGCTGCTCGCCGAAGACGCGCCGGTTCGCTTGATCGCGCGAAGGCGCTTCGTCTCGCGTGGTGGTGACAAGCTGGAAGCTGCAATCGAGGCGTTTGCAGCGCACGTCCCGGAGATCGCCGGCGCGGTCGCGCTCGACGTCGGCGCGTCGACCGGCGGCTTCACCGATTGTCTGTTGCAGCGCGGTGCACGAAGAGTGTTCGCAGTCGACGTCGGCTGGGGTCAGCTCGACGGCAAGCTGCGGAGCGACGCTCGCGTCGTCGCGCGCGAACGAACGAATGCGCGCGACCTGACAACGGCCGATTTCGATGAGCCGATCGATCTCGTGGTCGTCGATGCTTCGTTCATCGGACTCGATAAGCTGCTGCCGGCGATCGCGCGAGTGCTCGGGCTCGGCGGCTGGTTGATCGCGCTGATCAAGCCCCAGTTCGAGGTCGGTCGAGCGGTGGCGTCGAAGAGCCGTGGCGTCATCCGTGACGAAGGAGACAGGTCGCGGGCCATCGACACTGTCGTGAACGCGTTACCCGCGTTCGGGTTCGAGGTCGTCGCCGGCGCAGACAGTGCGGTGCTGGGCCCGAAAGGAAATCGAGAACACTTCGTTCTCGCGCGCCGGACCAAGCACCAATTGCCGGCTGACTCGGGGGTTTAGGGGTGGTAGACCCGCGCCTTCCGTAAAGGGGTAAAAAGATGATCGGACGACGACGTTTTCTGGGGGGTTCGGTCGGCTATGGCGCAGCAATCGCGGGCGCTGGTGCGCTCGGGCTCGAGGTTGGCTGCGGCAGCACCAACAACGAGAACGTATGGCCGATCGGCGCGTACCTGAGCTTGACCGGCGGCGATGCGCAGTTCGGCATCGATACCAAGCAGGGCATCGAGATCTTGTTCGAGGAGATCAACGCCGCCGGCGGCATCAAAGACAAGAAGCTCAAGCTCATCACGGAAGACGTGAAGTCTGAGCCGAGCGCGGTGAACCTGAAGGTTACGCAGCTGTGCGATCGCGACAAAGTAGTCGCGCTCCTGGGGGAAATCGCATCTTCGCTCTCGAAGCCAGGCGGCATCATCGCCACCCAGAAAAAGGTGCCGATGATCACGCCCTCGAGCACGAATGCCGAAGTGACCAAGGTCGGTGAGTACGTCTTCCGTGTCTGCTTCCTCGATGAGTTCCAGGGCCGGTTCGGCGCAGAGTTCTGCGTGAAGACGCTGGGCAAGAAGAAGATCGGCGTGATGTACGCCGAGAACGATCTGTACTCGCAAGGCCTCGCCGAAGAGTTCAAGAAGGCCGTCAAAGATCTCGGCGGCGAGATCGTTGTCGAGAAGAAATTCACCAAGGACGAGATGAGCTTCACCACCTACGTGAGAGAGGTGAAAGCAGCGAGTCCTGAGCTCATCTATGCCCCGATTTACTACAAGCAGATGGTGCAGATCGGCCGCCAGGCCAAAGCAGAAGGCATCACGCCCGATATGTTCGTCGGTGGCGACGGCTGGAGCGGCGATGAGACGTTGCTCAAGGAAATGGAAGGCGCTCACTTCACCGATCATCACGCGCCCGATCTTCCGTGGGAGCCCTCCAAGAAGTTCGTCGCCGCGTACGAGGCCAAGCACAAGAAGAAGCCGTCTAGCTTGGCCGCCATGGGCTACGACGCGGCAGCGGTGTTGGCCGACTCGATCAAGCGCGCGAAGACGGACAACGCCCAAGGCATTCGCGACGCGATCGCAGAGACCAAGAACTTCCCCGGCGTCTCGGGGATGATCACGATCAACTCCGAGCGCAACGCAGACAAGCCGATCGTCGTCGTGCAAGTCAAGAACGGCAGCACGGCATTCAAGGTGGCATTCGGGCCCGGCGCAGAGGCGCTCTTGGGTGGGGCCAAGCCTGCAGTGCCTTCGGCGACGCCGTCGGCTGAGCCGGTTCTCTCGGCCGAGCCTTCGGCGTCGGCTGCGGCTTCGGCCGACGCGCCCGCATCGGCCGCGCCTAGCGCTTCTGCCGCGCCGGCAGCATCGGCCGCGCCCAAGAAGTAGACGTACATGATCGAGAAGGTCGTCAGCGCGATCGGGACCGGCATCGCCCAAGGGTCGATGATCGCTCTGGTCGCGCTCGGCTACTCGATGGTCTACGGCATCTTGAAGCTGATCAACTTCGCGCACAGCGAAGTGTTCATGATGTCGGCGTTCGCTGGCTTCTTCTTGATTGGCTTTTTCGGTGCCGAGACGTCACCGATCGCCGCTGGCGTCGCGGGCACCTTCGCGGCGATGGCGCTCGCGGGGGCGCTCGGCGTGGTCGTCGAACGCCTGGCCTACGCGCCGCTGCGCAAGCGCGGCAAAGACGCCAGCCGTGTGGCACCGCTGGTGACGGCCCTCGGCATGAGCGTGCTGCTCACGAATTTGGCGCAGCTGCTGTTCACCGCCAAATACCGCAGCTATCCGCAGCTTTTGCCGCTCGGCCAGACGCGCACGATCATCGTGGTGGCGAGCCTGGTCACGATGGCGTTCTTGCAGGTGCTGGTGCACCGCACTTGGTTCGGCAAGTCGATGCGCGCGCTCAGCATGAACGTCGACGCGGCGCGGCTGATGGGTGTGCGCACCTCACGCACGATTTCGCTGACCTTCATGACCGGCTCGTCGCTCGCTGCGCTCGGCTCGATCTTGTTCTGTCTCGATCAGTCGCCCGCGTACCCGACGATGGGGACGGTGATCGGCACACGCGCGTTCGTTGCTGCTGTCATCGGGGGCATCGGCAGCATTCCTGGTGCCATGCTCGGCGGATTGTTACTGGGCGTGCTCGGCGAGCTGACCAAGCTCACGCCGTACTCCAGCCTGCAAGACGTGTTCATCTTCATCGCGCTGGTCGCCGTGTTGTTGGTTCGCCCGAGCGGCTTGCTCGGCAAGACCGCAGTGGAGAAGGTCTGAGCATGCAGCGAAGCGCGCTCTTGTTGACGCTGCTGCTCGTCGCCGCGGGATGTGCTGGCTCCAAGCCGCCGGCGCACTGGGTTCAGGGCGGAACGCGGCTCGATCTGGTGCCGGCGCGTTGGGTGTTCGACGGTGAGCCGGTCGAAGTCCGAACGCGCGGCGAATGGGCCGAGGTGCTGGTCGACGGCGACGTCGAGATCGTTCTCGATCGCGTCGGCCGTGTGTACGACAAGCTGCAGCGCCCGGTCGCGCTGCTCGAGCCGGACGGCAGACTGGTCGGCGTCAACGAAGAGCTGCGCGGGGTGGTCGGCTCTTCTTTTGCGGCGCTGCCCGGCAAGGCCAACGCTTGGCTCGCGATTCAGCCGGAGGGTCAAGTGACCAAGTACGAGCGTGACGGCGCGCCTCGGCTCGCCGGCCAGTGGGGCGGCTGCAGCTATTCGCCGTTCTCGATGCAGGCTTGCCTGCTCGTCTCGTACCTGCTGTTCCTGGATAAAGAAGGCGACAGCGCCGCGGCCCAACCGGGGCTGCCGGGCCCGGGCATCGGTGTCGGTGTCGGCGTCGGGCGCTGACGCGCGTCTGGTGTTTTCTCGGATTCAGATTCGCCACAGAGCCACGAAGGCACGGAGCCTGAGGAGGGACACATGCAACCGGCTTTGCTCGGTGCCTCAGTGCTCCGTGGTTGCTCTATCTCGTCGCCACCAGTCTGGTGCCTCGCCGACCTGGGGCCATAGGGTGGATCGCGCCGTGGTCACCCGCCAGCCGAAGGCATGGGAAACGGCCCCAAATCGAGCGCCTTATGCGAGGGCGTGCCTTGGCGCGCTTCTCGCTCAGCGCTAGGTCGAGCCATCAACGTGCACCGTACCCTCTCGCTTCTTACGCTGCTGGCATCTGTCGCGACCGGCTGCGCTGCGACGCCCGTGATCGTCGATGAGCCGCTCGTGGAGCCGGTGAAGATCGACCGCGGACCAACCCACATGGAGCAGGAGATCGGCGGCATGAACCAGGAGGCCGTCGAAGCGACGTTCACCTCGATTCAGCCCAGGGTTTTGGACTGTGTCGCGCAGGGTGCGACTCGTGTGCGTGAGATCGGAGGGTCCTTCGTGATTTCGCTCCGCATCGACAGCGCCGGCAAGGCGCGTTGGGCGCATCTGGCCGAGTCGACGCTGGGTGATCGCCAGACCGAGCGCTGCGTGCTCGATGTCGCGCGCGAGACTCTGTGGCCCCAGCCGCTCGGCGGAGAAGGGCTCGCGCGACGCCAGTTCGAGGTCGACGCAGGTGTCGAGCCTGTCGAGTGGGAGCCGAAGAAGATCAAGAGCGCCATGGCGCGCATGATCGAGAAGGTCGCCCCCTGTCGCAAAGGGCAACCGGGCACCTTCGTGGCGACCGCGTATGTGAGGCCCAATGGCCGTGTGTTCGCGGCCGGTGTAGCGCCGCCTCGCGAGAACGCCGAAGACGCAGCCGACTGCGTCGCCAAAGAGCTGCAGAAGATGGTGTTCGGCTCACCTGGGCGCAAGGCGGCCAAAGTCACCTTCAAGCTGTGAGCTGAAGCGCAAGAACCGTTCGCCGGGTCGGCGGCATTCGGCATAGGATAATTGCGTGGAAGCACAGGATTCGCCGGATAGAACGGCCGAGCTCACGCAGTTGTGCCAGAGCTGTGGCTTCTGTTGCGACGGCACGTTGTCCGGGGGCGCGCGGCTGCAACCGGACGAGCTCGAGCCTGCCAGACGCAAAGGCCTGAACGTCGTCAAAGACAAGGGCTTCACGCTGCCTTGCACTCGCCTCGAGAACAAGTGCTGCACGATTTACGAAGAACGGCCGAGCGTGTGCCAGGCCTTCATGTGCAAGCTGCTGGTGCGGCATCGCGACGAAGGTGGCCCGGTCGAGCGGCGAATTCGAGTGGTGAACAAGGTGCGGAGCTTGCTCGAGCAGCTCCAGCAGTACGGCTTCAAGCGCCAACCGAACGGAGACATCACGTTCAGCGCCGAAGGCGACGACGCACCCCTCGCCATGGAAGCGTTCTCGATGCTGAGGATGCACCTGGAAGAAGATTTCTCCCGCGTTTTCGCGCCTGAGGCGAAGCCGCCCGAGCCGCCCGCTTGACTCCGGGAAACCATCGTTGGCCGATTACATCCACGGTGCGACTCGTGAGACCGAGATCGCGCGACTCGAGAAGCAGGCTCGTTTCGTGGCGCCTTGGTCGCTCGCGAAGTTCGATGCCGCGCCGGGAATGCAGGTGCTCGATCTCGGAACCGGCATCGGCGCGATGGCGCGCGAGCTCTCCGATAGGTATCCGGGAATCGTGCTCACCGGCGTCGACAGAAGCGCCGCTCAGCTCGAAACAGCGCGGCTGCGACACCCTGTAGCCAACTACGTGGCAGCAGACGCGACGCTGCTGCCCTTCGCGGCGGGCACTTTCGATCGCGTGCATGCCTCATGGCTATTGGAGCACGTCCCTGAACCGGCAGCCGTCGTCGCACAGGTCTTTCGTGTGCTCAAACCAGGAGGCGTCGCGCACTTCGTCGAGGTCGACAACGAGACGCTGCGCACCGAGCCCGCGCTCGCGTCGGTGACCGAGCTGATGCGTGCGCTCAACGACGCGCAGCTCGTGGCAGGCGGTGATCCGTATGTCGGCAGAAGGCTTGGCGAGCTCTTCGGCAACGCTGGTTTCTCGTCCGTCGAGATCGCAGCGCCCGAGCTCTTGGGCGACACCAATGACCCGGCCTTCTATGCGGCCTTTGTCACGGAGTTCGCGGAGATCTTCGAAAGCGTGCGGGAGACGCTGGGGCCAGCGTGGAACGAGCGCATCGCGACGGCCATCTCCGAGCTCAACGCCCTTCTCGGTCGCGCCCACAGCTCGATGCGCTACAGACCGGTGGTTGCTCGCGCTGTGCGCTGATCGTGACCACGCCATCAACTCCCGCGATGTACCTCTTCGTCGTCGAAGAACGGTGCGATGGCGTCGTACACGAACTCCTCGAAGCGCAACATGCGCTCCTGATCCATCTCGTAGAGCGCCAGATCGATGCCGCCGATGCCGTGATCGCGAACACAGCGAGTGACGCGGCCGCGCAGCTCGAAGACATCGTCGGTGTGGGGATGAACGATCAGCAAGCAGACCTCGTCGCCCACCCAACACTGCTTGTCGAACAGCACGAACATGCGGCGGCGGCGGACGTCGCGTCGAAACAGCGTCACGAGGTCCGACAGCGTCGCGACCCGAACATGCAACGCGAACGCTTCGCTGTGGGTTCGCCGGTAAAGTGGCGTGACGGGGCTGGCCGTGGCGAGCGCGACACCGCGTTCACTGCTCGCAGGAAAGCGTTCACGTACGAAGCCGACAAACGTGGCCCAGCGCGCGCGCGCCTCGGCGCCCAGACCATAAAACTGAATGCCGATGCCGGCTGCGCGGTCGCCCTGCACGGCCGGCACGCGGTGCACGATCTTGCCGGCAGCGTCGAAGCGATCTGCGTGGGGCGGCAGCAGCATCTCGACTCGCACCAACTGCCTCAGAGAGATGTCGAGCTCCGTGCGAAGAAACAAGCCGCCGTGGCTGACGTCTTCGGTGACAAGCTCCACTGCCCGCCTGCCCACATCGAGCATCAGCGGCACCCCGACCATGTACCGCTTGTCGTAGCGGCGAGCAGGCGCAGGCGTGAGCTTACGAGGCGGGCGGTTCAGGGTAACCGTCAGCGTCGCACGACAGTGCGGGCCTTCACCAGCCCAGCTCGACCTGGCGCAGACGACCGCGCTCGCCGACGTCTTCGGCGAAGAAGAGCGACTTGCCGCTAGGGTCGGCAAAGCACAGCGAAGGCTCGGCGAAAGGGCCCGAGGCGAGCATGCCGAGCCGCACGATGGGTCCAGGCTCGCCCGCTTTGTCGAAGCTCGCGGCGCCCATCTCGAGACGACCATCCGAAGTTGCCCACGAAATCGCCAAGCGGGCGCTGGAGAGCTCACTGCCAGCGGTAAACGAGAACCCCGTCACTGCCCCCCCGTCGGGCGCGAGCACCACCTTGGGCGCGCCGAGTAGCCGACCCGACACGTCGACCTCGCCGATGCGCAAGTTGGAGGGCTTCGTCTCGCCGACAGGGCTGTCTTCGATCCAAGCGATGAAGATGCGCTTGCCGACCACGGTCACCCGCGGCGAGCGCGAAGGGCCGAGCGAAGCGTAGACGCGGCCATCGTCGTCGATCTCTTTCAGGGTGAAGGCATCGAGATGAGCGAAATAGATGTCGCTGGCTTTGTCTTCGCGCGAATCGGCGAAGGCGATGAACACGTCGGAGCCGCTGACCACCATGCTGACGTCGGCTGCGTCACCCTTGGAGTTGGTGATGCGTTTGTCGACGACTGTCTTCTCCAGCTCCTTGTTCACGCGCGCGACATACAGCTCACCGTTCTTGTCGCGGGGGTCGACCCACGCGATCACGTAGCCGTCGCTGCCGGTGGCACCCTTTTGCGTTTCGACGACAGGGGAGTGGGCGACCGCGACGCTGGACGGGCTCACGGGCGCGCGTGAAGTCTTGTCGGCCTTTTCCTTCTTGTCGCGAGTAACCACGGTGATCTTTTTCTGAAGGACCTTCTTGCCGTCGGCGTCGACCTTCGTCGCGTAAACCTGCGCACCGGTCTTGTCGGCCGCGACCCAAGCGACAAGCGCCTCGGCCTTTTTGCCGCGCGCGCCTTCGGCCACCGAAACACCCCCGACCGAAACGGCGCGTTTGGAGATGACGACGGGCGCGCCAGGCACACCTTCGGGGCTGACGAAGCGCACCCCCAACGTTGCGGCGTAGGGCGGCTCGCCTTTCGGCGCGGCCTCGAGCGGCGTCGAACCATCCAAGAAGTAGGTCACCCACGCGAGCGCCTGCGTTCCACCGTCGAGCTTCGTGCCGTGCGCGGCGGCGAAACGAGCGCCGTCTGCCATCGATCGCAACGACATGACCTTGGGCGGCTTTTCGTTGTCCGCGCGCCACGCCGGCGCCTGCCACGAGCTTTCGCGATCAGCGCTGCCGACGAGAAAAAACGACGCTGGCGTCTCGTCGTCCGTCGCAAGCGCATAACAGTTGCCGCCGCGACAGGTGAGACCCCAGGCCATGTCGGGCACACCTTCTTTTGCGCGGGCACCGACGAAGCGCACGGGCTCCGACCAGCGCACCGAAAGGTCGGCGCCCACGCGCACGATCGTCGGCCAGGAGGGGGCGTTCGGGTCTTTTTCTCCTTCGCGCAAGCGGGCCGGCGCCAGCGTCAGCGCCGCGAAGCCATCTGCGTCTGCGACCAGATCGGGTCTGTCGGCGTCGTCGAGCAAGAGCCGTGAGCGAGTCGTGCCGAGCACGCCGTCCGGCGCCGAGGTCGCGAGGTTGAGCACGCGCGAGCTGCCCGAGGTCTGTCCGATGTTCTCCCAAGCGATGAGCGCTCGCGCTGCAGTGGGGTTCGCTGCCAGGCCGACGAAGGCTTGTGCTCCAATCGGCGGCGACACCCATTTGGGCGGCGCGATCACGGTGCCGTCAGGGCCGAGCGTGGCGAAGCGCACGGCGCCCTCCTCCATCGATTCGTCCGTCCAAGCGATGAGGTAGCCGTTCGAGAGCGCTGCGATCTCCACGTCGATCTGCGCCGTCTCGGTGCCGAGCACCGGCTTCGGCGGGCTCGCTTCACCCTTTGGCCCCACGAGCACGACCTCGAGCCTGCCCAGCACCGGCTGCCCCTCTGCGCTGGCGCTGGCGTCGCTGCGCACGACGGCGATCGCGAGACCGCGATCCGACATCGTTGCGTGCCACGCGAGGGCGCCGTCGACGACAGTCTTCGCGGTACCGTCGGTCTTCGTCAGTCCCTCGCCGAGCGGCGTGGCGATGACGGTCGAGCGGTTGTCGCGGATGAGCTCGTAAAGCACGATCGCGCGATTACCAACGAGCGCGATGTCGGCATACGCCAAAGAGGCCTCTGCGATGGGCGGCAGCGACACGACCGAGCCGACCAGCTTGCCGTCTTTGCCCACGACGGCGAGCTTGAGAATGTGGTTCTGGTCGACCTTCTCGTCCCAGAACACGACGAAAGAGCCGTCGGCTTTGGCTTTCACCGCCAAGCTCACGCCAAGCGTGGCCACCGCGCCGATGCTGACAGGCTCCGCGTTGGTGGGCTTTTGCTCGATCTTGCGCGCGTAGAGCTTGCCGTTCGACAGGTAGACGAAGAGGCCTCCGTCTTCGCTGGCGGCAAACGCCACCGGCGCGTTCGAGCGCTCGAGCGAGGCCAGCTGTGAAGCGGGCAGACCAGGCGGCCCCTCGAGCTGACCCTTCGCCGCGTTCGACACGGCGGACCGCGCCACCGACGACGTGAGCCGCGGCGTGCCGCTCGAGCAGGAAGTCAGCGCCACGACTGCGAGCAAGACGGAAGCGCGCGACATCAGGGGCGGGACCATAGCGTTTTCGAACCGGGGGCGGACCAGACAAACGGACATTCACGCCCTCCGGGCCGCGGCCCGAGAACCGGAGTGGGAAGCCGTCCATTCCCGCGGTTGGCGAGCGATCCGGGTAACCCGCGTCAGCGACTGCGTGCGATCTGGGGTGCGGTACGCAGTCTGGCCACCGGAAAGCGACCCGTGACGTTGCGTAGCTGTTGCGCGACAGCCTCGCCGCCGGGGCCGCGCACGTCGAGCTCGACCCGTCCAGCCCGAATCACCAGCGCTGCGCTGCATGTCGTGCCGGCGCGTTTGAAAATATCACCGAAATCATGCAACAGCTCGCCGGGTGCGCGGCCGCGCGCCGAGACGATGCGACCGTTCTCGGCGCGGATCACGAGCAAGCGTCGGTTCGCACGGACCGCGAAGCCGATGGCGACGAACGCCAACAGCACGCACAGGAGCATTGGACCGCCGGACACGAGCGACTACTGCCGGGTCGCTTTCATTGGGCGATTGTAGCCGGCAGCTCCGCCTCGTTCGCGTGCAACCAGGCGAGCACCCCGGCGTGCGGGACCGGCTTCGTAGGCTCGCTCAGAACATTGGCATCGACGAGGAATTTCAAAGGCTGTCGGTGGACTCGGAAGGAATGGGTGAAAACCAGCCCTTCGCCGGGCACGACGATAGCCAGTCCACCACGCCCTCGTTCTCCCGGCCCGAAGCCCTCGAGAGCAGATACCGCCCCGACCGCAACCGCTCGATGTCGAAGCGCTGTCCGGCCTTGATGCGATCCCGCTGCCGCAGCTCAACAGGCAAAACGATCTGCCCTTTGCTCGAGATCACGGTCCTCATCTCGGCAAGATAGCATCTTACCGAACGCGGCCGGGACGTCGATCTACGCGTCCCATTAGGACCGCGGCGCGGTTCATCATCGGTGTCGTTCAGCGCCGACGAAGTGTCGAGCGGCACGAAGCTCCCGAGCGCAGAGAAGGCCCTCTTCGATCTCGCATACCTCTCGGGTGGGCGCCGCTGGCTCCGAAAGATCCCCTCGCAGAGGAGCCGCACGCTCGCGAGGAACAAGCTCGAGCTTCTCGGCGCGCTTGGCACGCCTGGCGGCCAATCTCGTCCTGCGGAGCGGGGTTAGCAGGCGCATCGGCCCGCAGCCGACCCTGGTGGCCCCAGCTGGAGAGCCTTCTCCCTGCCCGCCGAAGCCACAAACAGGCGCCCCAAACAGCGCTATGGCATGGCGACTTCGGGTACCGCTATCCTGCCGAGCGGAATCTCACCTTGAGAGCACGCTAGATTGAGCGAAGACGAGGCCGCGTTCGTAGTCCGGCTACAAGCGCGCAACGAAGCTGCTTTCAACGAGCTGGTCGTCACGTACGAGCGGCGCGTGTTTGCGCTCGTCTTTCGCATGCTCGGCCGGCGCGAAGAGGCAGAAGACCTGGCCCAAGAGGTGTTCGTCCAGGTCTTCAAGGCGATCGACCAGTTTCGCGGCGAGTCCAAGCTCTCGACTTGGATTTACCGAATCGCCGTCAACCTCTGCAAAAATCGCACGAAATACCTTTCACGCAGGCACGTCGGTGACCAAGAAGATGTCGACGCGATGGCCGACCGCGCGCCGCTATCGGCAGCAAAAGGCGTGAGCGTCGGCACGATCAACCAGCCGGACGAGCTCGTCGAGGGCATGCAGCTGGAAGCGATCGTCAAACGCGCTATCTCGCAGATCGACCCTGATTTCAGGGAAGTGCTCATCCTGCGCGACGTCGAGGACATGTCTTACGAAGAGATCGCAGCGGTAACCGGCCTCGCAAACGGAACCGTCAAGAGCCGCATTCACCGCGCACGAGCCCAGCTCCGCGTGCTGGTCGAAAAGGCCGCGGGAGAAAAGCTGAAAGGCGGGTCATGAGCGACGAACCGGATCGCAAAGACGAAGCAGAGGACTTTCCACCGGACGAGGACTTTCCCCCGGAAGACGAGGGCGACGGCCAGCTCTTGGTCGACGAAGTGGACCTCAAGGACGCGCTTCGCGGCGCGCTGCGGCCCCCGCCCGGCTCCGTCGCCCCGAACCTGCTGCGCGGCGTCCAGAAGAAGCTACGCGTCCGCTCCCGCGGGAAGTTCTACGGGGACGGCTGGAGCAACTCGGCGTCGCCGCGCTCGACCTATCTCATCACCAGCGCGGTGATGCTGATGCTGGTGCTGATCGTGTGCATCGTCCTATTGCCGTGGAGCTCCAGCAAGCTCCCCTGATCGGCGCGCCAAGACCCACAAAGTCTGTTACGCCTACAGCGTGAACCAGCCTCCCGGTCAAGGCCCTGGGGCCATCGTGCCCGCCCGCCCCGTCGATCTCGCGAACCCGCAAGAGCAGGTCTTGTTCGAGGGACAGCCAGCGTTGGTGCCCAGCCTCGGCGCGATGATCTTGGCGATCATCACGCTCGGCATCGCTGTCATCTTTTTCTACTTTCAGCGCGGAGGCACGTCGTACCGCATCACCACCCAGCGCATCGTGATCGACAAAGGCATCTTCTCGAAGAAGATGGAGCAGATCGATCTCTACCGGATCAACGACTTCACCGTCGACAGGCCCTTCGGCCAGCGTGTCCTCGGCACGGGCAATCTCAAGCTGGTCACCTTCGACAAGACCACCCCGGTGATCGAGATCGCGGCGCTGAAGACCGACGTGGTCGGGCTCTACGAGACCTTGCGCAAAGCCGTCGAAGCCTGCAAGCAGCAGCGCGGCGTGCGTATGATCGACTACGAGGGCTGACCTCCAAGTGGATGACAGCGCCGAAAAACGGCTTCCGGAGGCCTCCGCGCGCTTCCTGCTGCGCAGACTGCACTCCATCTCCGGCGTGCTTCCGCTGGGCTTGTTTCTGGTTTTGCACCTCGGCTCGCAGAGCCGCGCGCTCAACGGGCAGCAGAGCTTCGACGAACGTGTGCGGGACGTGTCGTCGACGCCGTACATGGCCTTTCTCGAGGTCGCCTTCGTGATGTTGCCGCTACTATTTCACGCGCTCTACGGCGTGAAGCTCTCGTTCGAGGGTCGCAGCAACATCAACAAGTACCCTACGCAGCGCAACTGGATGTACCTCGCCCAGCGCGTCACCGGCATGCTCGCGTTTGCCTTCATCGTCTGGCACCTGAGTGAATACTGGCTGCCGCGTATGCGCGGTCAGCTCGACCCAGCCCTGTTCTATCCAACGCTCTGCAAGAATCTGTCGACCACCAGTCTTGGTCTGCCGCTCGTCGCGCTGGGCTACATGTTCGGCATCGCCGCTTGTGTTTTCCATTTGGCGAACGGCCTCTGGGGGTTCTGCCTGACGTGGGGGCTGGCGGTGACGGTGCGCTCCCAACGCGTGCTCGCGACTGTCTTCGGTCTGGTCGGGCTGTTCTTGTTTTTCGTCGGCGCCAACACGGCGATCTACTTCGCGACCGGCTCCCGTCTCGCGCTTTTTGGCGTCCCCAGGGGCAATGAAGCGGCGCTGACACGCACCTGCGAAGACGCGCTCTTTCCTCCACTCAGCGCGCCCACGGGAAGCCCGCCAGGCGGCGCGAAGGGTCCGGCTTCGCCGTGACGCGCGCCGTGCGGTCCGACAATACGAGCGTGCGCCGCGTGGCTGTCATCGGCGCAGGGCCGAGCGGTCTCTCGGCCGCGCTCGAGCTGGCAGCGCGCAACATCCCGGTCGACATCATCAGCCGGGCGCCGGCGCAGCGCTCTCCATCCGTGGGCGCGCGCGACGGCATCGCTGCGGTGCTTCCCTACGCCGCGAAAGGTGACAGCACCGATCGGCACTTTTTGGATATCGAGCGCGCCGCAGCGGGGCTCGCTGTTTTGCCTTTGGTGCGCGCCATGGTTGAAGAGGCGTCTTCCATCGTGGGCCTGCTCGATCGCATGGCGGTGCCTTTCGATCGCACGCCAGAGGGCGTGCTCCAAGCGCACGCGTCGCCGGGCGCAGCTTGCCCGCGCACGTTCGCTGCAGGCTCCGCCACTGGCCAACACGTCGTTTTGGCGCTCGACGAGCAGCTGCGCAGATTCGAGCAAGAGCTCGTGCGGGACCCGCGCGGAGGGGTCATCCCGGGCGAGCCTTTGGTTCGGCGTCTGGTGCCGTGGGACTTCGTGCGGGTGGTGCAAGACGACGCGGGCGTCGCCGTCGGAGTCGTCGTCCAAGATCTGCGGTCGATGGCCGTCGCGGCCTTCCCGTACGACAGCGTGCTGCTCGCGACCGGCGGCTATGCCGGCGTGTTCGTCGCTTCTGTCGGGGGCGCGCCGTCGCTGGGAGCAGGCCTCGCCGGCGTGTTCGAGCAAGGCGCCGTGATGGCCGACGCCGAGCTCTTGTTCGCCCACCCGCTGGCGATTGTCGGGCCCGATAAATCACGCGCGCTACCCGACTTCATCCGCGCCGAAAGCGCCCGCGTGTTCAGCGCCAAAGACGCCGCCGACTCGCGGGACGCCGGGACCATTCCAGAAAGGGAGCGCGCCTATCTGGCGGCGCTCGCCGACCTCGAGAATCCTCCGCTGGCGCTCGTTGCTGCGCGCAGCATCGCCGAGGCGCGAGTGAAGTCGGCGCCCGTGTATCTCGATCTCTCTCACCGCAAGGCAGACGTTCGGTTGCGCGCGCGCCTCCGAGGCGTCTCGCGGATGTGCGAGCGCTTCGCCGGCAAGGGTTTGTTCGATGGGCCGCTCGAGATTGCCCCCGCCATCACACGCACCCTCGGTGGCCTCTACATCGATCACGAAACGGATACCGCTGGCCGCTTGTTGCAAAGCTCGCCGCGCAATCACGCGACGAGCATCCCAGGCTTGTACGCAGCCGGTGGCGCGGCGAGCGGGTACCACGGGGCGGCTGCGATTGCGGGTGATCTGTTGCTGGCCGATGTCTTCGGTGGCCGCTTGGCCGCGAGCGGCGTTGCTGCCTACAGGGCGGCGATGATGAAGAGCGCCTTCGACCTCCCGAAGTCGGTCTTCGACAAAGCGCAGAAGGTTGCCGAAGAAGAGTACCTCGCGCTCGCGTCGCAAAATCAAGACGTCAAAGAGTCGGAGGACCCCCACGCGATCTTCGCAGAGCTGTGCACCACGATGTCACGTGACGTGGGTCTCTTGCGCGACAGCGAGGGGCTCGCCACCGCGAAGTCGTCCATCGCCGAGCTCGACGAGCGTTTCACCCGCGCAAAATGCGCCGACTCATCGAGCTACACGAACCAGGGCGGCCCGTTCATGCGCCAGCTCGCGTCGGCGATTCGGCTTGCCGCTATCACGACCGAGAGCGCGCTCTCTCGCCGCGACAACCGGCGCACATTCGTGACCTTCAACGAAGGCGCGGCCTCGCTCACACACTCGTTCGAATATGCGTGTGCAGGCAAGACGGTGACAGTCACCGACAGCGCGGCACAGACCGAGAGGGCGCAAAATGGGTGAGCCCGAAAAGAAGAACAAGGTCCGCGCGACCGTGCGCCTGCGTGTCGTTCGCCAAGACAGCCCCGACAAGCCCGGCTCGCGCCGCGTCGAAGAGTTCGAGCTTCCGTTTTCGCCGCAGATGACGATCCACGGCTGTTTGGAAGCCGTTCGTAAGAAGCCGGAGACGTCGGCTGGCGCACGGGTTCTGCCAATCGCGTGGGAGGCCTCCTGCCTCGAAGAGTCGTGTGGCTCTTGCGCGATGATTATCAATGGCCGCGCCAGGCTCGCTTGCTCCACCTCGGTCGAGTCGGTTTCACCCGCGGGTCAAACCATCACGCTCGAGCCGCTCAGCAAGTTCCCCGTCGAGCGCGATCTCGTCGTCGATCGCGGCCGTATGAGCGACGCGCTCGAGCGCGTGCACGCGTGGGTCACGCTCGGCGACTTGCAGAGCGCTGCGATCGGTCCGCGCGAATCCGAAGAAAATCAGCAACGCCGCCTGGAGCTTGCCAGCTGCATCGGCTGTGGTGCCTGTCTCGAGGCGTGTCCCGTGTACGTGCCAGGGGGCGACTTCGTCGGCGCCGCTGCCATCAACCGCGCGCACCTGATGAATCAACACCCCTCCGGCGCGATGGAAAAGCGAAAGCGTGTGCGCTCGCTGATGGGCGATGGCGGCGTCGCCGACTGCGGCAAAGCCCAAGTCTGCGTGGAGGTCTGCCCCAAGCAGATCCCGTTGACCGAATCGATCAGCAAGGTATCGCGCGATGCGACCAAAGAGCTGTTCTGGGGCTGGCTCGCCGACTAGGGTTCTTTCACGCCTGCTCCGCTGCCAGCAACCGCTCGATCGAGAGTGCGCT
>Ga0105048_10004022_pt1 | contig 24092 bp, 20 predicted proteins | sample MAT05_FD_78382 | JGI IMG/M metagenome (GOLD analysis project Ga0105048, IMG submission 78382) | Freshwater microbial communities from Lake Fryxell liftoff mats and glacier meltwater in Antarctica - MAT-05 | ecosystem: Environmental > Aquatic > Freshwater > Ice > Liftoff microbial mat | place... | reverse complement strand
TTGGAGCAATTGCCCTAGGTTGCACTATGCGGCTCGATCTGCGCGGCCCGCCGACCGGCGCTTCACCCGAGTGCGGGCGTCGACTCCCTGTTTAACCTTGAGCTCCATGTCCCGACATCTGACGCGTCGTCGACAACAACGCAATATCCTCGACTTCATGCGCGCGGATTGCTCCGCTGCCCTTCGGCGTCAGCCCGCCCCATCGCTACTCCCCATCGAAGTCCAAGCCGATTCACGGAGTCATGCCGCGTAGGGCGTGAACGGGTACATCACCCGTGTTCACGTCCCCGGCCTGCAGTCCAACGTCCTCGCGACCGGGCAGACGAACACGATGGGTATCACCGTCGATGTGGCCAACGTCTACTGGACTTCGTTCGACGACGGCAAGGTGATGAAGGTGCCCATCGCCGGCGGAGCCCCGACGATGATCGCCTCGGGCCAGCAAGGCGCGACGGGCATCGCGGTCGACGCTACGCACGCCTACTGGACTGTCGATGGGGCCAACGGCAAGGTGCTCAAGGCGCCGCTCGTCGGCGGGAGCGTCACCACGCTGGCCTCCACGCAGGAGAGCGCGTTCCACCTCGCGGTCGATACCACTCACGTGTACTGGACGTCCTACACCGGCGGAAAGGTGTTGCGCGTCCCCAAGTGACCATCTCTCGTTCCGAGAGGCTGTGCGGTTCCGCACGCGCCTGGCAGCGTGCTCCTTGGACACAGCACCTGATCGAAATCCGGCGCTACGAGGTCTAAAGGGGGCAGGGCGGTGCCCTGGCGGGCTTGGGCAATGCTCGTCCACGTCCACGTCCACGTCAACGTTACATAGACGTAAACGTGGACGCTGACGCTGACGAAAGATTGGAGTAGGGGGCGAGCCAAGACCTTTGCCCTTCCTACCTTGAATGAGAAGCTACCCCCAGCATTCCTGTCCTACGCATCTTGCAACCCCTGGGAGGGGGAGTGCGAAGAGCGGGTCACGTCGGCGCGTGCGCGAGAGCAGCGGACGAGCGTGCGTCCTCTGCCCTGGGCCAGGGGTCCTGTTCTATTTCCCCTGCGCGGGGGCGCATCTCTCGAACGTCTCCGTGAAGAACGCAAAGCCGCGAGGTCTCCCGGTGGACACCGCCCTGACGCCCCTTGCGAGTCCCTGATTCATCCCTATTCGATCCCGGTGCAAAAACCACCAGCCGAGCCCGCCGACGCCTTCTACGAGTACCTGGACGAGACCACCGTCCTCGATCACGACGGCTGGGCCTACGACCTCACCCAGCGCGTCGCGCAGCGGCTCCAGGCCGGTGACCCCGCCGAACACCGGCTCGAGCCCGTGGTGACCTGGATCGAGCAGGCGACGGCGTTCACGGTCCCAGGCCGGTACGTCTACTTTTCGCGCGCCCTGCTCCAGTGTGCCCTCTCCGAAGAGGCGGTGGCCTTCGCCTTTGCCCACGAGCTCGCGCATCATCGGCTCGGGCACCTCAAGCAGTGGCTCAAAGAGGTTCCGGGCGCCTGGATCCTCGGCATCCTCGTGCGCGCGGCCCACTCCGTGGTTGCCTCGCCCGAGAACGAGGCGGCCGCGGACCGCTGGGCGCTCGAGCGCTGCGTCGACGTTGGTTATGATCGGGAGCGCAGCCTCGAGATTTTCAAGGCGCTGGAGAAGATCGCGCTCGATGCCGGCGCCGTCGACAGCGTGTTTGGCCCCGAGGATCCGGGGGAGCTTGCGGGCGAGCGCCTGCGCGATCCCACCGGCGCCGAGACAACGAAGCTCGACGGGACGCTCACCGAGGCGCGCCGCTGGCTCTGGCAGCGTCGGGTTGGCTACCCTTCGGTGCGAGAGCGGCGGGCGGCCCTCGCGCAGGTCGGACGGGAGAGGCCGGGGAGCGACGCTCCGCTGATCGAGCAGTGGCGGGCGTTCGTGGCCTCGAAGGGGGCACGGCGATAGGACTGCTTTCGGCATGAGGGTCCTGGACCGCTCGAACCCGTTTGTACAGCCCGACGCTCTTGGTGAAGCGCAAGGCGGCGGACGCGGTGGTGTATGCTCGGCGGATGTCGCGCGGGATTGATGTCGTCGAGGGCTGGCCCGCGGTCGCGTGGGTCGCGGGGATGGGCGCTGGGCTGCTGCTGACGGCCGGCGTCCTCTGGCTCCGATCTCGCTCGTTCCACGATACGCCTGCAGTGCTTCCCAGCTATCGCACCGAAGGAACGAAAGGCTCGAGCGAGGGCGCGGAGATGCGCTCGGGCGCCTTTCTCCTGGTCTTGCTCTCCGCGCTGTCGCAGCTTTTGTACGTCGGCCTCTATATCGAGCTGGCGCAATGGATGCTCGGCGCGCGAGAGCCGCCGAGCATCGTGATCGGTCTCTTCTTCTGGGTGATCCTCGTCACCGGAACCTGCGCGGGCGCGTCGCTCTACACCGCGTGGAAGAAGTCACCCTGACGCCGCGACGGAGCTGAAGAGCCGGAAAATTCACAGGGAGGCGGGGAGACGGGCAGGCGAGAGGAAGAGCGAGAGTTCAAAGGATTTTTCCCTCTGGCCTCCCCGCCTCCCTGTTAATTCTCTTCTCTGGTCTGGCCCTGAAGCTACCCAGCGCGGTGTGCGCTACCGTCTCCACCCCTCCGTCGCCATCGCTCTCCCCAGGGCCACCACCCGCAGCGCCTGCGAGTGGCTCTCGTACTGATCCTGACTCGGGTTGGCCTCAGCGATCACCCGCACCTTCATCTGCACCACGAGAGGCAGCTTCTCCGCCACCGACTCGGGCAGATAGGCCGGCATCGCCCCGCCCGAGCCCGCGGGCGTGAACAGGCCTCGGAGCATCGGCGCGCCGAACACCGTTCGCTTTTGATACCGACGCTGCTCCAGCAGCACCCGCTCCAGGTGGGCGTCGAGGAACTTCACCGGCAAAGGGCGCTTGCTCTGGGCCACAGCGCTGGAGAGATCCTTCAATAGGCTATCGATGGCGCCGGGGGAGCCCTGGAGCAAGGGTGTTCCGGCGAGCTCGTTCACCATCTCGATCAGGTCGCTCAGCCTCTTGTCGTCGCGGGCCAATGGCTTGGCGGCGGCTGCGGCGGCCTTGAGGTGCTCGACCTCGTCGAAGGGGAAGCGTAGCTCGCCGCCGAGCACGACGACCGGCGGGGTGAAGCGGCCTTTGTCGCTGATGGCCTCGACCATCGCGCGGTTCACTCCGGCCGAGTCGCTCATCGGCGCCTGGGTGAGCACGCCGAAGGCGTGGTGGCGATCGCGCGAGGCCTTGGGGTCGTCGACCGGGAGATCGTGGCGCGGATCGAGCGGCTCGAACTCCAGCTCGTCGATCAGCGACGAGAAGCGGGCGCGGATCCGCGGCAGCGCGTCGGGATCGAACCAGAGCAGATCGAGCACGTCATTCGGCGGCGGTCGCGAGGCAGACGAGGCCGCGCGCGACGCCGCCGATTTGCTCGGGGGTAAAGGCTTGGCGGGCGTAGGCGCTGGAGCGGGGATCGCGGTGGTGATCCGCGCCGGCGCGCTCGCCGCGGCCCACGGGCTCCTGGCGTCGCCGGTGAACGTCGCGACGGCCGAGGGCATGGAGGTCGGGAGCTGCGTCACCGGCAAAGGCGGAGGCGACGCGACGATCGGCGGCGCGATCGGCGGCGCGCTGATCGCCGCGGGCGGCGGCGTGGAAATCGGAGCCGCCGTGGCCGCGGGGACCGCCGGGCTCGGCTGGCTGGTCTGGCTTCCGGTGCCGCGCAGCGCGAGCCACGCCGGGGAGGCGTCGATGATCGGCGTGTGCTCGCCCGCGATGAAGAAATCGGTGTTGGTGGGCTCGGAGAGGTCATAGCCCGACCCGAGCTCGTGCGTCGAGAGGATGGTCGGCGAGCGTGACGACGTGGTCGGCGGCAGCGGCGGCGGCAGGCCGGTGCCCGAAGGCAGCGGCGGAGGCGGCCCGGCGCCCGGCGGGAGCGGCAGCGGCCCGGCGCTCGGTGCCTGCGGAGGCGGCGTGCCGAGCAGCGTCGCCGTCGGCGCGGTGATCCGCTTCGGCTGGCGCGACGGGATCGGCAGGCTCCGCGTCAGCATCATCGTGTCGTCTTCCTCGTCGTCGTCGGCGCCGATGGCCTGGAGATTGGGGAGCTGGCGCTGGACCGGGGGCGCGTGCTCGCCGCCGATCGCGCGCTCGAGGCCGCGGAGATCTTCCCAGGTGAGCTGCTGCCGCAGGCTGGTCATCGCCAGGCAGATGCGCCCCGGCTCGTCCCGCTGCGACAGCGCGAAATGCGCCCGCCACGTTACCGTGCAGCGGCCGCGATCGGTGTCGATCCACAGCGTGTCGGCGCGGAGGTCGAGCTCCTGCGGCGCCGCGTGCGGGCGCTCGACGAAGGCTTGCGGCCGCAGCCCCGGGAGGCGCGTGGAGAGGCGCGGGTGATCGGGGTGGAGGTTCTCCAGCAAGAGCGGCTGATCGTCGCGGAGGCCGGAGAGCTGCTGATCGGGCGGAGCAGCGTTGAAGAAGAGCGGATCACCGTCGTCGAGCGCGTCGTTCGGCGACCACATCACGGCGCCGCCCTTGAGGCGCCCGCGTCGCTGCGGCCAGTCCGGCGCGATCGGCCCGAAGCCCGCGAGCGCGGTGCTCTCTTCGCCGACGCGGTGGTGCTCGCGGGCCCGGTGGATCGCCGGCTCGAGGTTGGGGAAGCGCCCTTCGCTCGGCGAGATCCCCGCGGGGTTGACGGTGCCTGGCCCGCCCCCGGCGCGCTCGTAGCGCAGCGCCATGATCGTGAACGCCGAGGGCTCGCGCCCCGACGACGATCGATCACCGAGGACCGCGATCGATTTGTCGACGCTGCCGACGACGAGGCGCGCCAGGAGCGATCGCACCGATTTTCCGTTGGGCGCATACGCGTGCCCCACCAGCATCACGTCGGCTCGCGGCTTGAAGGGCACGAGATCCGTGGGCGAGTGAAGGCTCCGCGCCGGCTCTTCTTCCCAGCGCCGGTCCTGATCGTGGAGGGGATCCTGCTGCTTGCAGAGGCGCATTTCCCCGGGCATCAGGTCGAACGTCGCCTTGCAGACGACGGTGAGCGCCCAGGTCTTAGCGTCTCGTCGCCAGATGATCGAGGTGGCGTAGACGGGCGAGAGAGCGACGACCTCCATAAGGGCGCGACGCTAGCACACGAGGCCTCGCTTCAGGCCTATGCAGCTCGCCGCATGTCCCGTAAAGTTCGCGATCGTGGCGCAGAACCTAGAGCTCACCTTCGCATCGAAAGAAACGTCCCTGTCGGTGCGCAGCTTCTCGGTGGAGCACCCGGTCTCGGGTCTCTTCGAGATTGGCGTCGTCGCCGTGTCACCCGATGATGACCTCGATCTCGAGGCCTTCGTCGGGCAAGGCGCGTCGTTCCGGTTGAGCGGATCGCTCAATGGGACCGTCCGCGCCTGGACCGGCGTGGTCGCCCACATGGAGCAGGTGGAGGCCGAGACCAGCGGTCTCTCCACCTACTACCTGCGGATCGTGCCGGCCCTCTGGCGGGCGACGCGGCGGAAGAACAACCGCATCTTCCAGCACCTCACGCTGCCGGAGATCGCCGGGATCGTCCTCGCCGAGTGGGGGATCGAGCCGCTGCTCGAGCTCGACGCGACCTCGTTCCCGCGCTTCGAGTACCGCGTTCAGTACGGCGAGACCGACTTCGCCTTCCTGAGCCGCATCCTCGAAGAGGCCGGCATCGCCTACGTGTTCCGCGATCCGGATCTCTCGGGCAACGCCAAGACCGAGCCCGAGACGAAGCTCGTCCTCTCGACCAACCTCGACCGCCAGGACGCCCGCGCCGCCGGGCCGATCCTCTTCTTCAACGGGAACAACGCCCCGTCCGACAAAGAGATCATCACCTCGGTCAAGCTCGCGCAGGAGCTCCGCGCCGGGCGCCTCACGCTCCGCGACTACGACTTCCGATCGCGCCCCGATCTCGAGCTGATCGCCGAGGCGCGCACGCTCTCCGCGATCGAGGAGAAGCTCGAGGTCTACGACTACGTGCCCGGCGCCTTCCTGGTGGAGCCCGAGATCTCGGCGGCGCGCATCGACGAGAAAGAGAGCAAGGCGCTCGCGTCGCGGAAGCTCGCGTCGATCCGGCGCGCTCGCCGCGCGGTGACCTACAAGGTGACGGTGCTCGATCTCGCGCCCGGTACGGTGTTCGCGATCGCCGGCCACTCGCGGATCGATCTCGACAAGCGCCGCCTGCTCACGGTGCGCCAGACGCTCACAGGCACGCGCGACGGCGAGTGGACGGTGACCGGCCAGGCGGTCTTCGCCGACGAGGCCTACCGGCCTTCGCTGACGACGGTGAAGCCTTCGATCCCCGGCATGCAGAGCGCGCTGGTGGTCGGCCCGCCCGGCGCCGAGATTCACACCGACGAGCACGGCCGCGTCCGCGTCCAGTTCCACTGGGATCGCGAGGGCAAGCGCGACGATCGCAGCTCGTGCTTCCTCCGCGTCAGCCAGGCGTGGGCCGGCCGCGGCTTCGGCGTGCAGGCCATCCCCCGCGTCGGCGACGAGGTCCTCGTCGGCTTCTTCGAGGGCGATCCCGATCAGCCGGTCGTCGTCGGCCGCGTCCACAACAGCGCCTCGCGCACGCCGATGTCGCTGCCCGAGCAGAAGACGCAGAGCACCTGGAAGAGCGAGAGCACCCCGGGCGGCGGCGGCTGGAACGAGATCACCTTCGACGACGACAAGGGTCACGAGAAGGTCTTCATGCGCGCCGAGCGCGATCTCGAGCGCCTGGTCAAGCAGGACGAGTCGGTGACGATCGGCGGCTCGATCGAGACGGCGATCGGGGGCTCCGAGTCGCGCGCGGTCACCGTCGATCAGGCGCTGACCGTCGGCGGCAGCCGCAGCTCCCGCGTCGAGGCGAGCGAGACGGTCTCCATCGGCGAGTCGTACCGGCTCTCGCTCGGCGACGGCAGCACCGGCGTGGCGATCACCAGCGACAAGCGCATCGTCCTCACGACGGGCCAGGCCTCGATCGTTCTCGACGGGCCGAACATCTACTTCGACGGGCAGGCCTCGGTGCGCCTCTCGGCGGGCGAGCTCGTGTCCCTCGCCGGCGGCGAGGTCCACGTCGACGGCAAGCCCAACGTCTACCTGAACTCGACCACCGCGGCGGCGCCCGGCGTGCTCGATCTCGACAAGGCAACGACCGATCTCACCACGGTCACCCTGCCGTTCACGCCCGAGGAAGAGAAGCTCACGCAGCTCCTCGCGACGCCGGTGGAGATCCCGGGGGAGGCGCCGGACGCCATCGTGCTCCCGGCGTACATCGAGGAGCAGCTCAAGGCGGCCCGCGAGAAGATCGAGCAGGGCGCCCTGCAGATCGAGGACGCGATCAAGGATCGGATCACGATGGTGGAAGACACCATCAAGGGAAAGATCAACGAGCTGAAGGAGAACCTCGTCCCCCGCGTCGAGGCGGCCCGCGCCGAGGCCTACGCCCTGATCAACTCGCTCCGCGCCAAGCTCGAGGCCGTCAAGGCCGAGGCCGCCGCCCGCGTCGCCGAGCTCAAGGCCAAGGCCGCGCAGATCCGCGCCGCGGTGGAGGCGAAGATCCAGGAGGTTCGCGACACGGCCTTAGAGGTCAAGGCCCGCGCCCGCGCCGTGGTCGACGGGATCAAGCAGCGGATCGAAGACGTCCGCACCCGGGCGCGCGAGGTGGTCGACGGGATCAAGCAGCGGATCACCGACGCCAAGACCCAGGCCAAGGCCGTCTTCGACGATCTGCGCACCAGGGCGATCGCCGTCCGCGACAAGGTCAAGTCCGAGATCGACGCCGTCAAGGGCGCGATCGAGAGCGCCCGCGATCAGGTCAAGCAGACCGTCGGCCAGATCAAGGACACGATCGAGCAGACCAAGCAGACGATCAAGGACACCGTCACCACGATCAAGACCGAGATCGAGACGGTCAAGACCCAGGTCAAAGACCTCCTCGGGGAGATCAAGGGCCTGCCCAAGGAGATCAAGAACGAGGTCAAGGCCGTGGTCCAGGACGTGAAGACGACCTTCAACGAGACCAAGCAAGAGGCCAAGGACTTGTTCAATCAGACCAAGACCGAAGCCAAGGACTTGTTCAATCAGACCAAGACCGAAGCCAAGGACTTGATCAAGTCGACCAAGACCGAGGCCAAGGACTTGTTCAATCAGACCAAGGCCGAGGCCAAGGACCTGATCAAGTCGACCAAGACCGAGGCCAAGGACCTCTTCAATCAGACCAAGACCGAGGCCAAGGATCTCTTCAATCAGACCAAGACCGAGGTCAAGGACACCGTGAAGGAGGCCAAGGACGCCTTCAACGCGACGAAGACGGAGATCAAGGCCGACGTCAAGGAGCTGAAGCAAGAGGCCAAGGACTTCTTCAAGGAGGCCAAGGAGACCGGAGAGGGGATCAAGGAAGCGGCCAAGGACACCGTCCAGCAGAGCAAGGACGTGTTCAAGGACCTCTCCAGCCAGAGCAAGATGATCCCGGGGTCGAGCGACGCGGTCTCGCAGGCGATGAAGACGGGGAGTCCGCTCGAGAAGGCGACCAACCCGTTCAGCTCGCTCAAGGCAGCTCAGGGCGAGAGCTTCCCTGTCAGCGGGCTCAAGTCGCCGATGCAAGCCTTCCAGGACACCGCCGGGCAACAGGGTCCGGCGGCGTTCTCGGCCGGCTCTCTCGGCGGGGGGATGCCCACACCGCTCGCGCCGCAGAGCGCGGTCGTGACCCGCGCCGGCGGCTTCGGCGGGGAAGGGGTCGCCAACGCCATCAACAGCAACACCGGCGCGACCTTCCTCCAGAGCCCGAGCGAAGGGCAGCTCATGGTGATGCGCACGCAGGCCTCGATGCCGATCTCACCCACGGACCTCTCGACGAAGGTGGTCGACCACCAGATGAACGGGCTCTCGTCCGGAGATGCGTTTGCGGGCGCGCTCCGCGACCACGGATACGTGCTCTACGAGCGGCCCTGGGATAGCGAAGCCGGGGGCGAGTTCCTCAAGAAAGCGGTGCTGTAGCCCATGCCTCGTCACGAGCAGTCCGACGTGAGCTTCGATATCCCCCGTTACTGGGAGGACAAGACCCTCGTCGCCTATGCGTCCCCGCCGCGAGACGGCCAGACGACGGCGGCGAACCTGGTGATGACCCGCGACGCGCTCGACGAGCGCGAGACGCTCGGGGACTACGCCGATCGCCAGCTCGCCGAGCTCGCCAAGCGCCTCGACGGGTTCGAGCTGGTGCGGCGAGAAGAGACGACGCTGGGCGGCCTCACGGCGATCGTGCTGCGCTTCGGCTCCAAGGCGGCGGCGGGTCCGCTGCTCCAGCGGCTCGCGGTGGTGGAGGGGCGCCGTCGCTCGGTCTACTGCTTCACGGCGACGACGCCGAAGGCCGACGCCGCGCAGAACGATCCGCTCTTCGATCGCATCCTCGGGACGGTGCGCTTCCCGTTCGTGGGGGCCGGCGACACCGACGAGGCCGCGCAATGAGCGGCCCCTCGCTCGCCGCGGCGCGCGTCGGCGATCGCATCTCGCACGCGGCGCAGGTGATCGCCAAGGACAGCGACGCGCTGCTCGGCGTGGCGCTCGGCGCGCTCGCGACCGTGGCGCACACCGCCGGCGCGTTGACGGCGGCGATCGGCGCGGGCGTGACCACCGCGCCGGGGCACATCCAGATCGCCACCACCGCGGTCCTCCCGATCACCGTGAGCGGCGCGATCACCCTCGGCTCGCTCAACACCTTCATCGGAAAACCCTCGCTCCCCGCGGCGCTGGCGACCCTGCACCTGGTCGGCTGCGCGGCTCACCAGGTGAACCCGATCCGCATGGGCAGCGCGACGGTGTTCGCCAACGGCATGCGCCTCTCGCGTCAGACCGACGCGACGACCTGCGGGGCGATGATCGTCGACGGCGCGCCCACGGTGCTCATCGGCGGCGCGACGGTGGACGCTGCGCCGCCGGATCCGCTCGCCGCGATCGCGGAGCTGACGAAGAGCGCGGCGGGCGCCGCTGCCGCGGTGGGCGCCGCGCTGCAGGCCGGCGCCGGGGCCGCGGAGGCCGCGGTGCGCTGGGGTGAAGGCCTGGTGACCGCCGCGCTCGAAGACGCCGGCGCGGTGGTCACGAAGGTCGAGGAGAGCGTGATCGTGCTGGAAGGAGAGATCGCCGCCAAGGCCTCTTCCCTCATTGGCGCCGTGGGCGACGCGGCCAACGGCGCGCTCTCGTCGCTGTTCGGCGCGCTGCTCGGCGATCGATCAAAGCCGAAACCGCAAGGGAGCGGGTAGGGACGCGGAGTCCGCGCCCCTGCGGTCGCGGCTACCCGAAACCCTCAGCGGTCGCCGGATCCCTCGCGCGCGGCCGCGACGTCGCGCACCGGGGCGCCGCTGTCCGGGGCGCCGGCGCGCCGGACCGAGCTCTCGTCCATCTGGACGGTGCCCGCGTCGGAGCGCGACCCCAGAGCCACGACTTGGCTCCGTCGCACGACGTTGAACACCGGCGCGGGCTCGTCGTGGCCGGGGAGCGCGACCGCGTCGAGCGGCTCGCATTCGAAGGCGCCATGCACGGCGGTGAACAGGCGCTGCGAGATCAAGATCTGACCGCGGGTCGCCAGCGCTTCGAGGCGCGCCGCGGCGTTGACGGGGGGGCCGATCACGGTGAGCTCGAGCCGCGAGAGGGCGCGGGAGCCGATGCTGCCGAGGGCGACCTTGCCGCTGTCGATCCCGATGGAAACGCCGCAGGCAAAGGGGGAATCGTTCCCGGCGCGCCCGGCCATCCGCGCCAGCTGGCTCCGCACCGAGAGGCACGCGTCGAGCGCCCGCTCCGCGTGGTGCTCGCCGCGGAAGACCGCCAGGAGCGCGTCGCCCATGAACTTGTCGACGCTGCCGTTCCGCGCCGCCACCTCGGGCACGATGATCTCGAAGTTGGCGTTGAGCGTCCGCATCACCGCCTCGGGCGTGCCCGCGGCCACCAGGTTGGTGAAGCCGCAGATGTCGATGAACGCGACCGAGACGTCGATGGTCTCGGTCGCGGTCACGTCGCCCGCGTGGGCCCGGAGGGGCAGCCGATCGAGGACCGCGCTGCTGACGAACATCCGCAGGATCGCGTTCTCCTCGGCGGATCGCGCGGTCCGCCGCGCGTCCTGCACGTGCTTCAGCGTCTTGATGATCGTGACTTCGAAGTCCTTGAAATCGATCGGCTTGACGAGGAAATCGAACGCGCCTCGGTTCATCGCCGAGCGGATGTTCGCCATGTCCCCGTAGGCCGAGACCATCACCACCTCGAGCAGCGGGCGGAGCTCGGCGGCGCGCTCCAGGAAGGTCAGCCCGTCCATCCCCGGCATGTTGATGTCGGAGAGCGCGAGGTCGATGTCGGGGTGCAGGTGGAGCTGCTCCAGCGCGGCCGCTCCGTCGCTCGCGAAGACGAACTCGTAGATTGATTTGCGGATCTGCTGGCGGAAGCGCTGCTTGATCAGCAGCGCGAGGTCCGGCTCGTCGTCGATGATCAGGATCTTGGCGGGGCGGCCTTCTCGCCCGTCGCCGACGAGCCCGGCGAAGGTGCCCATGAGGTCGCGCGCCGACTGGAAGCGGTGCGCCGGATCCTTCGCCAGGGCGCGCTCGAAGAAGCGATCGACCTCGGCGCCGAGCTCGGGCACGACCTCGGAGGCGGGGGTGAAAGGATCGGTGCAGATCTTGACGATGAGATCGCCGAGCGACTCCCCGCTGAAGGGGTGCTGCCCGGTGAGCGCGCGGTAAGCGACGACGCCGAGCGACCAGAGATCGCTACGATGATCGAGGGATTTCGCGCTGCGGGCCTGCTCCGGGCTCATGTAGTGGGGCGTGCCCAGCACCGTGCCGGCGCGCGTGGCGTGGAGGTCGTCGCCGAGGGAGCTCATCGCCGCGACGCCGAAGTCGAGGATCTTGATCGTCTCGTCGGCCTCGTCGCGGGCGAGGAAGATGTTCGCCGGCTTGAGGTCCCGGTGGACGATGCCCGCCGTGTGCGCGGCGCTGAGCGCCTTCGCGGTCTGCGTCACCAGCGTCGCCACCGCGGCCATCGAGAGGCGGGGGTGGCGCGCGACGCGGGCCTCCAGGTCCTCGCCTTCGAGGAGCTCCATCACGATGTAGGGCGCGTCTTCTTCGATGCCGTAGTCGTAGATCTGGATGACGTGCTGGTGCTGGATCCGCGCGACGGCCATGGCCTCGCGTTCGAAGCGGCCGCGCGAGCTCGCCGAGGTCATCTCGGGGCGCATCAGCTTGAGCGCGACGCGGCGGCGGAGCTGCGTGTCGAGGGCGACCCAGATCGACCCCATCCCGCCGTGGCCGATCTCGCGCTCGAGGCTGTATTTGCCGCCGACAAGCCTGCCTATCATCTTTGAAAACCAGGGTACAAAGCGGCTCACGCGCGGTCAACGGCGATCCCGCCCGCCCTCTTCGAGCGCGGAGGATGGGCCCGCCCTTGTGCCGCGAAGGCTCGGCTTGATAGCCTGGACTTCGCCTTGAAATCACGCGCTCACCCTCGCTTTTCTCGCGCCCTCGTCGCCCTCGTCGCGCTCTCCCCCGCGGCCCTCACGGGCTGCGGCGGCGACGAGACCACGCCGCTGAAGGCCCCGCGACCTCTCGTGACGCTCTCCGCCGGCGCCTTCAGCGTCCGCGTGGACGCCGACGCCGGGGCCCTGACGCTGCTCAACGGCGCGGCCGTTTTGCTGCGCTTTCCGCTCGATGGCTTCGAGCTCGGCAAGGTCACCGCGCTCGATGACACGGTGAACTACGATCCCACCTCGCTGGCGATCCCGAGCGTGCTCCAGCCGCCGCCCGACGGCCTCGAGTTCCTGCCCGTGATCTCGATCGACGTGATCGGCAGCAGCGAGCAGGCGCTGGCGCTGACGCTGCATTACGCCGGTGGCAACGAGGCGGCGCTCACCGTCGACGCCGAGGCCGAGGGGCGCTTTCGGCTGCGCCTGACGCCGGGCAAGGCGGGCGCGCCGATCGCGTACTTTCGTCTCCGCCCTCGCGCTTCGGACGACGAGGCCTTCTACGGTCTCGGCGAGTCGTTCGACGACGTCAACCAGCGCGGGAAGATCCGCGCGATGCAGCTCGAGACCGACGCCGAGCTCGAGAGTCACTACAACGAGGTCCACGTGCCGATCCCGCTCCTGATCGGGACACGCGGCTGGGGCCTCTTCGTCGACTCGGCGCGCCCCGGCGTCTTCGCCGTGGCTACCGAGCAGACCGATCTCGTCGAGGCCACGTTCGGGACTGGCCTGGCCTCGACCGACGGGCTCACGTTCCACCTCTTTGGCAGCGAGCGCGCCCTTGACATCACCAAGCTCTATTACGATGTCACCGGCTATCCCCGCCTCCCGGCGCGCTGGGCGCTTGGGCCCTGGGTGTGGCGCGACGAGAACAAGGATCAAGCCGAGGTCCTCGGCGACGTGCAGGCGATGCGCGATCTCGATCTCGCGGCGACGGGCTACTGGATTGATCGGCCCTACGCGACCGCGGTCAACACCTTCGACTTCGACAAGGCGCGGTTCCCGGATCCAAAGGGGATGATCGCCACCCTCCACGATCTCGGCCTCCGGACGGCGCTCTGGCACACTCCCTACCTCGACGAAGGCGACGCGGCCACGGCCGCCCTGCGCGCCGAGGCGACTTCGAAAGGGTATTATCCGACGACGGTGGGAGTCCTCCTCAACAAGTGGGGAAAGCCTATCGACCTCACCAACGAGGCGGCCGCGGCCTGGTGGCGAGGGCACCTCGACGCCTATACCCAGCTCGGCGTCGAGGGGTACAAGCTCGATTACGGGGAGGACGTCGTCCCCGGCCTCACCAGCGCGCGCAACCCCTGGGCGTTCGCCGATGGGAGCGACGAGCGCACGATGCACGCGCGCTTTCAGCTCAGCTATCATCAGGCGTATGCCATGACGCTCCCGAAGGACGGAGGCTTCCTGCTCTGCCGCCACGCCACGGTGGGCGACCAGAAGAACGGGGCGATCATCTGGCCGGGGGATCTCGAGGCCTCGTTTGCGCGGCACCGCGAGGTGGTCAAGGACGGGACCTCGGAGCACACGACGGTGGGCGGCCTCCCGGCGTCGATCGTCGCCGGCCTCTCGCTCGGCCCCTCGGGGTTCCCATTCTACGGCGCCGACACCGGGGGATACCGCCACTCGCCCCCGGACAAAGAGCTCTTCGTCCGCTGGTTCGAGCAGACGGCCCTCTCTTCGGTCATGCAGATCGGCAACAGCGCCAGCACGGTCGCCTGGGAGCCGGATCCGAAGACCGGCTACGACGCCGAGATGCTCGGCTGGTATCGCGTCTATACCCGCCTTCACCTCCGCCTCTTCCCCTACGCGTGGACGTACGCGAAGAACCTGCAGAAAGACGGGCGCCCGCTGCAAAGGCCCCTCGGCCTGGTCTATCCCGAGCTTGGCCAGCACCCCAGCGACGAGTACCTCTTCGGCGACTCGCTCCTGGTCGCCCCGGTGATCGAGCGCGGGGCGACCAGCCGCGGGGTGATCTTCCCGCCGGGCCTTTGGATCGAGTGGTGGAGCGGGAAGGTGTACGAGGGCGGCAAGCCCGAAGCCGTGATGGTCCCCGCGCCGCTCGGCGTCCTCCCGCTCTTCCTCGCCGCGGGCGGGATCGTGCCGATGCTCCGCCCCACGATTGACACGCTCACCCCGGTCAGCGATCCAGCCAAGGTCGACTCCTACGCGACGACGCCCGGCGTGCTCTGGGCGCGCGTGGCGCCGGGGGCGAAGTCGACGTTCACCGTCTTCGATGGATCGGTGATCGGGCAGGAGCAGAAGGGGAAGAAGATCGCGCTCTCCAGCAGCGATGGGGCCGAGTTGATGAGCGGTGTCGTGTTCGAGGTGATCGCCGTGAGCGGGAAGCCTCTGAGCGTGACCGACGGCGAAAAGGCGCTCGCCGAGGTGGCTGACGTCGCGGCGTTGACGGCCGCGATATCGGGGTGGGTTCATGTCCCCGACGCGGGAGGGACGGTGCTGGTCAAGGTCGGCGCGGGGAAGCACGCTGTGGAGATCACGCTCCCCTGAGCGACTGGCCGGGCAAGGGCGCGTAGCGTCGGCTCACGGCGTGGGAACGAGCTCTCAGGGCTGCGCCGTCGTGGAGGTCTCGGCAAAGAAGGCGAGCAGGTTCGCCGCCAGCGCGTCGGGTGCGGTCCAGTGCATCATATGGCCGGCGCTCGGGAGCTCGAGGTGGCGGGCGTCCCGCAGGCAAGCGGCGCGATCCGCCTCGTCCGGCGGGTGCCAGCCGAAGGGGCCGCCGCTCACGACCAGCGTCGGACAGGCGATCCGGCGCAGAAAGACGCGGAAGTTTTCGATGTTGAAGGGCGTCGGCGCGGTGGTGCGGTGGAGCGGATCGTAGGCCCAGAAGCAGCGCCCCTGGTCGTCGGTGCGCGTGAGCAGGCTGGCCCGCGTCTCGATCACCGCGCGGGGGACGCGCGGGTGATGAAGGGCAAGGCGCTCCGTCGCCTCCACCAGCGACGTGAGCGGGCGGCTCGAGCGCGGCGCGTCGCGGAGGTTGCGCAGCCAGACCTTCATGCGCTCGACCGCCATCTCCGGCTCGACGGCGACCGGGCCCATACCTTCGAGCAGGGCGACGCGCTCAAAGCACTCCGGCCGCGCCCCGGCGAGGAGCGCGGCGACAGCGCCGCCCATGGAGTGCCCGACGAGCGCGAGGCGACGCGGGACGAGGCTATCGATCAGCTCCGACAGGTCCGCGACGTAATCAGCGAAGTGGTAGTAGCCGCCGGCTCCGGCCCACTCGCTCTGGCCGAAGCCGCGGAGATCGGGCGCGAGGACCTCGTGCCCGGCGCGGGCCAGGGCCGGGGCGACGAGATCCCAGGTCGCGCCCGAGTCGAGGAAGCCGTGAACGAGGAGGACGGTGAGGCCGGAGGGCGGGGCTCCGGGATCGGGATCGCGAAAGCGATGAATCCAGAGCTTGAGACCGTTGAGGCGCTGGGGGCCGGAGGTGCTGAGCACCTCGCTGATCTACCAGGGATCGCGCGCTCGCGAAACGCGTTTCCGAGGGCTATGCGGCGAGCGCCGCCACGATCCGCGGTCGCTCGATCACGACGAACTTCCGGCCGGTCTGCCACAGCCGCGCGTCGTCCGGGAGCATGCGGTAGATCGCGCGCGCCACGCTGAAGGTTCGCGCGGGCTGCGACTCCCAGCTCTTCTCGGCGGCGAGGCTCGCGAGATCGGCGGCGTAGCGTCTCGATCGTTCACGCCAGCGCTCGACGTGCCCCGCGGCGGCGAGATAATCACTCTTGCTCCCATTGCACCCGACGTGCGCAGCGACGAGGTTGTCGATGCTGTTGTCGGCGTGCCTCGACCACGGGACGAAATGGTCGACGTGGCACTCGGGAGGCATGGACTCCTCGCAGAAGAAGCACCGACCTCCCTGGAGCTCGTGAAGCCCCGAACGCACGGGACCGGTCGAGATCCTGTCGGAGCCGAAGAGGAAATCCTCGAGAGGCGACTCTCTTGGTAGCCCGTTCGTGCTCGCCACCATCGTGGCCCACTGGCGGTAGATCAGCGGGCGCAAGAGGCCGTTGAGCGAGATCAGCGTGGCGCTGACGCCCGGCCTCAAGTTGAGCCGGTTGTCGAACGGACTGCTCTCGCCTTTCTGGTAACGGGTCACCTCGCCCCGCGGGGTCTCTTGCGTGAAGCTGTACTCGTAGAGGAACGTATCCTCCTGATCACCAAAGAGCTGGAGGCGCGGCAAAGGCATGTGGATGAGCGTCCACTCGACCCGGCACACGAGGCTCTCGTACTGACCCGGCGCCGAACTGGCGCGGGCCTGAGCGAGCGAGAGCGACCTTTCCCGCCTGGGATCGAGGGTGCTCCGGAACTCGACGATGTGCCGCACGATCAAGACGGTCTTGGTCGCACCCCCGGTGCTCTGGCGGAGCACGTCATGCGCGCTGTCGTAGGGCGCGCTGTGGAGCCAGTAGAGCTCGATCACCTTCTCCGCGAGCTGGCGGGTGGTGATCATGTCGGGCGGCGCGCCCGTGGCGCTGGTGAGCTCCAGGCAGAGGTCCATGAGCGCGACCAGCACCGCGTACTTGTAGGTCGCCGTGAAGCCGCCCCGGTCGAGGAGCTGGATCAGGCGCTCGGCGAGCCGGATTGCCGTTTGATCGGACTCGGAGGGCGATGACATGGAGCCACGAGCCTAGCTCCGATCGGTGCGTGGAGGAAGATCGCGCCCTTCTTCACGCCGCGTCTTTCCTCGTCGCTTCGCCGTTGACGATGTCGGCGAACGGCGGCGCCTCGCTGGGCCAGGCCCGCTTCGCCGCGGAGCAGTCGATGCCATGCGCGTGCAGCCGCAAGGCGACCGCGCGACAGGCCTCGATCGCGAGCTTCACGAGAGCTTCCGGCCCCGGATCGCTCGTGGAGTAGCTGATGTCGCGGAAGCGAACGGAGTGCCCTTCATCCAGCGGATCGAAGTCGGGCCCGTGGATCTCGGTGGTGTCGCCCGCCTCGACTGCGCCGGAGCAGAGCGTCAGGGAATAAGCACCGGCGGTGAAGGTGTAGATGACACCGCGTGCCCCGATCAGGATTTTGATCCCGCGCCGCCAGAGGATCGGCCTACCGCGCGTACGGCCGCGCTCCTGCTCTTCCCAGCCAACAACGAATGGCACAGGTGGAGGCAAGGCGGGCGGCGGAGCAAAGACCTCGGCGAGGAAGGCCTCGTGCGCTTCCAGATAGGCGTCGTCGGCCTCGTGGGACTTGCCCCAATCCCGGCGCGTGCCGCACGCCGCCGCGTCGAGCCCGGCGCGGACCTTGCGCCCGTGCGCCGCGATCAACGCTTCCAATCCCGATTCGAAACGATCTCGGTCCATATCTCGATGCTCCTCCCTTCGAGGCGTCAGGCCTTACGGGTCTGATTTGCAACTGGGCGCCGCCCCCTACGAGCACGCCACAGTCGGAGGCTACCACGACAGGCCACGATGAGACCAAGAATAACCGATGGTCCAGGCATGTTTATTAACGGCACCGCATATCCTACACGTTCATGAAAAGGCTCCCCACGATCCCGCGTTCCATACTACCATTCGAGGCGTGAGTCGAAGGCGAGCGGATCATCCAGAGGCGATCGATGTGCCCGTTTATAAGCGAGTGCGTGCGCCGCACATTCCACCTGAGCCCCCGACTAAACCCACGGGTGGAATGAACCAGCGAGCGGATGCGATCCGTCTTGGATAGCGCCCAATGATCGGTGCCGAGGGTAAGGAACGCCTGCTCGTACCTCGTACGCGTACGAAGGTCCGGCATGAGCTGCGCGACGACTCGTAGCCCGTCACGTCCCTTCCGTCCAGCAAGCCCCACGATCCTACCATGCTCACCAGCGTTCAGCGCAGGCGCGGCGACGACGAGGACCAGGATTTTGTCCGGAAACGGGCGAGCCCGACGCCATGACGCTGTCATTGACAAATTTCATGCACGTCCGTCTTGTATTTGTGTCAACGTCAATCTATAAATTCCAGATGAGCTCACTCGCTGCACCCATCAGCTTTGGCAGTCATCTTCGCGACCTGCTCCGGGCGCGGGGCGAACAAGCGACGCAATCGTAGCTCGCGAAGCGCAGTGGCGTCGACAGCTCGCTCATCTCGCGCATCTTGGCAGGCGGGCGCCCTCCGACACTCGACACGCTTCAAGCGCTCGCGCCGGCGCTGGAGATGGACTTAGCCGAGCTCGTGGCCGGAACTGACGCCGAGTCTCGGCTCGCGGCCGGTCCTGACCACGTTCGCCTCTCCGACTATCAGGAGGCGGTCGGTAAGGTCATCGAGTACGAGACGAAGATCCGCGACGCCGACTCCAAGGCAAGAGCGCTCCAAGGTGCCGTCGAGCAGGAGGAACGTGCTCGCCTCACCGCAGAAAAGGCAGCAGAGGGGCTGCGCGCTGATCTCGGCAAGAATGAAGCGCAGCTCAAGGCTGCGTTGGTCCGGATCAAACAGCAACAGGACACCATCGACGCCCACACGACAGCTCTTCAGCGCGCGATCTCGGAATTTTCTTCGCTCAAAACGCGCGTCGACGCTCTGCAAGCTGAGCTTGGCCGAACGAGCCAATCGACAACAGCAAACACCATCCTTGCCGGCATTGGTGCGGCGGCCGGCGTCGCGACAATGGCGTATTTTCTCGGTAAAGATGAACCACAAAAGCGTAACGGTAACCGTACAAAAAAGACTGGAGTAGCGAAATGAAAAAGCAGACCCATTACGAGTGCCTCGGCGTGCCGGAGACGGCGACGGCCGAAGACGTCAAGCAAGCCTTCCGCACGCAGGCGAAAGTGCATCATCCCGATCACAACCCGGGTGACACAACGTCTGCGGAGCGGTTCTGCGAAGTGAAGGAGGCGTACGAAGTGTTGAGCGACCCGCAGCGACGCGCTGCGTACGATAGACGACCCCGTGAGCCGAACCTGGAGGATATGTTGAGAGAATGGGCGAGGACACATGCTGCAAGCCCCACCCCTGTCACCCACGCACGCGAAACAGCGTCGCGCGTCGTACCTCCGGTGTCGCCGCCGACCGTTCCAAATTTTGCTGCTTCGCCACCCGTTCAGCTGCGGTCGGCGTCTACATCCAACGTGGGCGACGCGATCGCGATGGGTGTCGCTGCAATGGCTTTCGGAGCCGTCCTCGCGGCGGCTTTCGGAGGGGCGTCCGGGCAGGCCCGTGGTCCTGACGGACGGTTCAAGTAACATTGAACTTCCCAGGGAACAACAGGCAGCCCTTTCAAGGTCACAGGCGCAGCTCGGCAGGAGTGGGCGATCTTTCGTCAAGCAGCCGGACACCCGGAATTTAACGCAAAGTCGCGGAGACGCAGGGGCGCAAAAAGGCGGAGAAGAAGGTAGAATTTTCTTCTCTTCCCCGTATTTTTGCGCCTTCGCGTGCCCTGCGCCTTCGCGTTAAAATCTCTTTCTCTCCGGGATCCATCGATTGTCGCTCGAGCTGACTTCGCTTTTACGGAGATCATGGCAAAGCCCGCCACGCCAAGGTGTGACCTTGAAAGGGCGGGAACAGCAGGCTATTAGGCGCGTCTGATGCTGTCGCAGCGCCCAACCAAGTCGCCTTCAAGCTTCGGCGGTCGTAAGCGCAGACTCCATGGCGCAAAAACGGCCGTGACCTCGGCACGCCCGCGAGGCCGGACGATCACGTAACTACTCCTTCTCATGACTGCGTAACCGAGCACCCGGATCCAGATCCCGGTACCGCGCCTGAGCAAGCACTCGCGGCGCATGAGCTACCTGATTGCGGTCCCGCGCCCGTCGAGGTAGCCGTGGCGGAACAGCGCCTGCATCGGCGTGGAGAGGCTGTACCGCTGCAACGCCGTGCGGTGGCGCAGCACCGTCGTCTCGGCTTCCGTGGAGGCCTCCGCCGTGGCCGGCGCTGGAGCCTCCTCGGCACGAACGTCGATCAGGCGATGCCCGTCGAGGCGAACCTTCAAGCGCGCGAGACGCGCCTCCCAGGGCTTGCGCAAGCCGATTGCCTTGGCGTCAGAGAACAGCCCAAGCCGCTCGGCCGCCGCGGTGAGCTCCGCGAGCTCCGCCACGCGCGGGTGATCCGGCGGGAGCATCGCCTCCTTGCGGTGGAGGATGGGCGGATTGCCGTCCGCCGCATAAGCCCTAGGCGTGACCGCGCGCGCGCCGAGATCGACCGCCCAGCTCGCCGCGAGGCTCGGGAAGGGCTCAGCGAAGAAACCCGGATAAGCGAGTAAGGACAGCCTCCAGCCCCGCAGGGCGAACTTCACGATCTGGAACGCGTCCGCGTCCAGGCGCGCAAGCGCACGGGCCTCGTCGACGGCAGCCCGCAGCTCGGACGGGGGGTATGGCAGAGCCTCGACTTCATCGTCCCCGGCCACGACAGCCACGCCGTCGCGAGCTGGATCATCGAGAACGCCGCCTTCGATCGGCTCTACTTCCTGACGGGCTCCTGCTCGACGGCTCGCCCGAAATCCCGGGGTAAATCCTGATCCGGAGGTAGATCCAGGTCCCCGATCTGGTTTCACCTCGATCGACGACCTGGATCCGGCTCCCCGATCAAGATTCGTCTCGATCGACGACCTGGATCCGCCTCCCCAATCAGGATTCGCCTCGATCCAGGAGCCAGATCGGGCTCCCCGAGCACGATCCACGTCGATCCGAAGCCCAGATCTGCACCGCTGCAGGATCCCGTCGCTTATTTCCAATAAAAATCAACCTCTTACACCATCCCGAGGCCTGGCTCTTCGCCAACCTCTTGACAGTGTATCGGACCACTCCGTTATTCTCGCGCCCATGAATCTTTCCAAAAGCAGCGAACCTTTCGATCCATCCTTCTACACCCGCGCTCCTTCTTTCACCCTCCCGACCGGCATCGTCCTCGCCCAGGCGCTCGTCGACCTCTGCCCCGACGCGATCCCTCCCGCGGTCAAGAAGGCAGCAAAGCAGCTCCACAAGACCGCGAACGCAGCACAGCAGGCATGGGCTGCCCGGCGGCAAGCCCTCGGCAGCACCGGTGACGACGATACGCGCCTCCTCGACCAGGAAGCAGACGGCTCCTGGACTGGCCTGCGGTCGAGGCTGCTCTCGTATGCGACGCTGCCTGTCGCCCGCTTCCCGAAGGCGAAGCGTGCACGGGAGATCCTCGATCAGCTCTTCGGCGCTGACGGCCTCGCCTTCCTGCGCGAGACCTACCCGGTCCAGTGGTCCACCATGGATATGACCCTGAAGCGGATCGACAACGAGGGCTTCGCGGAGGACATCGACGACCTCGCCGGACCGGAGTTCTTGCGGCAGATCCGCCACGTTCACCCGCGGTACAGGACGATGGTCCAGGCCGTGTTCCAGCGGGAAGCGACCGGCCCCAACCTCCTGGATCACTTGCGCTTGCTCCAGCGCGCAGTCGTCAACTATGCGACGAAGATCTGCGCGACCGTGGAGGACGATGACGCCGCCTCGATAGAGACGGCGCGTGACGCGCTGGCGCCGATCGAGCAGATACGACAGATGGCGTCGAGCAAGCGGTCCAGCGGCGAAGATCCCGCGGCGGTGCCGGAGCCGACGACGCCTGGGACCGAGGCTGCCCCCGCGGAAGACACCGCCTCCCCGAAGACCGGCGAAGGGAAGTAGACCCAGGACCGCTCGGCACCACGGCCGCGCGCCACGACGAGCGCGGCGCAACCACGCCGGACAGGCGCAGGAGCGGGTAGCGCCGAGTCCGTTCGGACCAGACCGACGGAGCCGCTCACCCGCGGGGCGGCACTTCCCGGCGGGGGACGGGGGGGACGTCGTCGACGAGCTTGATCTCGAGCGCCTCGATCTGCGCGCGGGTACGCATGGGAAAGTGCGCGAAGCTCACGTGGTCGTACTCGTCGATCGCGTGGTAGACGCTCACGTACGTTGTCCCGCGGTAGCCCAGACAGCGCTCGATCCACAGGACGTGCGCGTCGGGATCTTCGCGCACCGGCCAGGACAAGTAAGGCTCGGTCGGCGGCACCGCATCCTTCTCGGGCGGGTTGTCCCGCGGCGTCACGAAGCCGCTGAACTTCTGCGCGGTGCCCGCGGGGTAGCGCATGGGCAGCGCGAAGACCACCCGCAGGAGCAGGTACATCCCCGACGCTTTGGGCTGGTCGGACCGTGTGGTGTGCGCGCCATCCCCGAACCATGTGTCGTGCCAGCCCCCCCCAATGGCGGCGCAATAATCCGGCGGGAGCGGGAGCCAGATCTGGCAGTAGGCCTGATCGTACGCCTCGACGAGGGAGCGCCGCGCCCGCTCCGATGCGCCGGCCAGCGCGATCGCCGCCTCCTTGAGGCACGCGTAGTCGGGAGAGACCGCACGGTCGATGGTCTTCGTCCAGTCGGGCAGGCACTCCGCAAGCTCGCTCGCGCTGGGCAGCCGGGCGGCGACGGGCTCGCTAGTTGGAGGACGCCTGGCACTCCACGTCGGCGGGCACGGGCTGCACGCTACCGATGGCATTGCTGTCACCAGCCAATCCATGTCGTCGTTCCTTTCGTGGAGCCCCGGTTGCCCTGGTCGAAGCTGTCGTCAAAGGGCGCCTTCTTCGCCACGACACAGTCGTGCCCGCTGGAGCCCTTGTCCACTCAGAAAGCATCCCAGTAGTGGTCCACTGCCGATGCGGCGCCGGGACCGGTCTCGTCCCGCGTGAACGAGATCTCCTGCACGATCCACCCGGCGTTGGATGCGGGGACCGGCAAGGTGTAAATCACTTGCCACGCGATGCCGCCGCAACTGAAAGGCACACAATTCGCCACCGACTTGATCTGCGGATCCTGTGCCGGCGTCATCGTCATCGCCCCCCGTCCTGCCCCTCCGGCGTGTCCGGACCGAAACACGCGTTGAGAGTGCTCGTCGTGGTGCCGGGCGGACCGCAGGCGATGAGCGCGGCGCCCAGCGTGACCGAGAGCCCGGTGGCCAAGGCCAGGCCGCGAGCGCGATAGGAGGGGCGAGCGCGTGGGGACGAGGTGCGGAGGCCCATGCCCCGAGGATAGGCCCGCTGGCGTTCGCGTCGCAAGGGCCGCGGCCGGAGTCGACGGTACGCGCCAACGACGCCCCGCCGGGCGTGGAGGCGCATGTCGACTTCGCGACGATGGGGCTCGGGCGCGACGCGGAGACCGGCAAGACTTCTGCTCGACCTCGGGTGTCGCCTTGAAGAGCTGACGCGCGATGAACGCCTAGAGCACCGAACGGGTTGAAATGGACCGAAAAGAGCCGGATTTTAACGCAAAGGCGCAAAGGCGCAGGGACGCAAAAAAATCCGATTTTTTGCGCCTTTGCGTCTCCGCGCCTTTGCGTTGAAATCTGGGCATTTCAACCTGTTCGGTGCTCTAGGCATACCCGAACGCGAGCAGGTGGATCACGAGTTGGACAGCCGGACCAGCACCGATCTTCGCGTCGCTCGCCGCACGCGAAGGGCAAACAATGGTCGCAACTACCCCTCGTGATGTTTCTGCCCTTCTTCGTCCCCCGTCTCCCGTCTCCCCTCTCCCGTCTCCCGTCTTCGTGCGCGTCTTTCGTGCGCGTGCGCGTGCGCGCTCCGAATCTCGGCTCTCCACCGCGACACATCCTCGTGAGCATGGCAACGATTCGCGCAAGCAATATCTTCGCCTCCTCCGCCTCGGGA
>Ga0105048_10004021_pt1 | contig 24093 bp, 18 predicted proteins | sample MAT05_FD_78382 | JGI IMG/M metagenome (GOLD analysis project Ga0105048, IMG submission 78382) | Freshwater microbial communities from Lake Fryxell liftoff mats and glacier meltwater in Antarctica - MAT-05 | ecosystem: Environmental > Aquatic > Freshwater > Ice > Liftoff microbial mat | place... | reverse complement strand
CGGGAACTGCACTGCCGCGATTCCCGGACCCGCCCACTCCATGTCCGAACCCCTGCCGGCCGACGACGACCGCGATCTGGCACGGGCCGGCTACCTCCCGCAGTTCCGCCGCCGGTTCGGCGGCTTCGCCGTCTTCGCGGCCGGCTTCTCCTACCTCTCGATCCTCACCGGCATCGTCCAGAACTTCCACCTCGGCTACCGCGAGGCCGGCCCCGCGTTCTTCTGGACGTGGCCGGTGGTGTTCGCGGGGCAGTTCTGCCTGGCCCTGTGCTTCGCCGACCTCGCTCGCCGCTACCCGTTCTGCGGCGGCGTGTACGACTGGGCCGGCCGGGCCAGTTCCACGGCCCTGGGGTGGCTCATCGGCTGGGTCTACCTGGCCTCCCTCGTCGTGACGCTCGCGGCGGTCGCGCTCGCCTGGCAGGTCACGCTGCCGGTCCTGTGGCCCGGGTTCCAGGTGCTCGACACGCCGGGCCGCAACGCCGTCCTCCTCGGCGTCGCGCTGGTAGCACTCAGCACGTTCATCAACGTCCTCGGGGCACGCTGGCTCGCGCTGCTGATGACCGTCGGCGTCGTGGTGGAACTCGTCGCAGCCGTAGCGCTGATCGTCTTGCTGGGCGGGCACACCGTCCGCGGCCCGGCCGTCGTGTTCGACGCCCGACCGGGCGGCGCGACCGACGGCTTCGGCGCCGCTGGACCGTTCCTCGCCGCGGCGGTCATGGCGGCTTACGTGATGTACGGCTTCGACACGGCGGGCACCCTCGCCGAGGAGACCGTCGACCCGCGGCGCCGGGCGCCGCGGGCCATCCTCCAGGCGCTGCTGGCCTCCGCCGTGCTCGGCGCGCTCCTCCTGATCGGCGCACTCGCGAGCGCCCCGGACATCGCCGACCCGCTGCTGTCCGACGGGGCAGGGGGGCTGCCGTATCTCATCACGCAGGTGCTGGGGGAACCGGTGGGCAAAGTGTTCGTCGGGGCGGCGGCCCTCGCGGCGTTCATCTGCACGCTGGCCGTCCACGCGACCGCGGCCCGCATCCTGTTCGCGATGGCCCGCGACCGGGCGCTGCTGTTCGCGTCACAACTGGGTCGGGTTCACCCGGAGCACCGAACGCCGCACGTCGCGGCCGTCGTCGTCGGCGTCCTCGCCAGCGCCCTGCTCGTGGTCAACCTGAACTTCGAGCAGCTGATGATGGCGATGGTCTGCGTGAGCATCGTCTGGTCGAACCTGGCGTACCTGCTCACAACCGGCTCGCTGCTGGTAAGCCGCCTCCGCGACCGGGTGGCGGCGGCCGATTCCTACCTCGGTCGCTGGGGTCTGGCTGTAAACGCCGCAGCCGTCGTGTGGGGGTCGCGCTGATCGTGAACATCGGCTGGCCGCGCGAACGGCTTTACGGAGCGGAGTGGTACGCGCGCTACGGGGCGTTGCTCTTCACCGGCGTGCTCCTGGCCGTCGGGGCGATCGTCTACCGGGTGGTCCGTCGAGGGGTTGCCGGATGAGCGGCGGTGTGCCCACCCCCGTCACGCGGGTTCGAAGGTGTCTCGGCTGGGCCGTCCACGCCTACACCGGGTGCGGGCTGCTGCTCGCGGCGGGGGTCACGTCCCTCCTGCTCCAGCCCGAGCGGCCGGCCGAAACCTACCGGTTGTGCTTCCTTCTCATGCTCGCGGCCGTGATCGTGGACGCCACGGACGGCACCCTGGCCCGGGCGGTTCGCATCAAGGAGGCCGTCCCCGGGTTCGACGGCCGCCGGCTCGACGACCTCGTCGATTTCCTCCTGTACGCCTGCCTGCCGCTGCTCCTGATCGACCGGGGCGGGCTGCTTCCGGAGGGCTGCCGCTGGGTACTGCTCGGCGCCCTCGTTGCCAGTGCCTACGGCTTCTGTCAGGCGGAGATCAAGACCGCGGACGGCGCGTTTCTCGGCTTCCCGTCGTGCTGGAACGTCGTCGCCTTCTACCTGTTCGCGCTGCCGGTCACGGGGGGATGGGCCGTCGGTCTGATACTGGGACTGTCGGTGCTGACCTTCGTGCCGACCCGCTACCCGTACCCGACACAGCCGGGGAGGGTGAACCGGCTGATGCTGCTTCTGAGCATTCCCTGGACGCTGGTGCTCGTCGCGGCACTGGCGTTCGATTGGAACGATGGGGTACATCAGCTGATGATTCGGGTGTCGGTGGCGTACCCGGCCGTCTACCTCGGCTCCGCATGGGTAATGTCACTCCGTCGGCGCTTATCGCGTTCCGCCGACCGTCGGAAACCCCGGCCACCGTACCGCGGCTCGGACGCGGTGGAACGGGCTACTTAGACCGGCGCGGCGATGCTCGTAGCTCATTCCGCCGTGAGAGGATGTACGCTGCCGTCCGGGCGGACTGTAAACGTGATCCCCGCCAGGAACTGCGGGTGCCGCCACTCCTTCATCGCCGGCTCGTCGCCGACGAGGTTGACGCGGTCGTTCCACATCCACGTTGCGGGCGAGTTCGCGCCGCGGCCGTGAACCCACACGCCCCACACGGTCGCCGACGCGAGCGCTGCCGCGGCCAGTGCCTTGCGCCCGCGGTCGCTGTCGGCCAGCATCCCGCGCACGGCCAACACCGTGAGCAGCGCGAACCACGGCAGCACGTCGCAGAAGTAGCGCGGCCCGTAGCTCCAGCCGGCGTACCAGCCGACGTAGCACGAGAACACCGCGGTGTGCCCGCCGACCGCCAACAGCGCCGGCACCAACAACGGCGTGTCCGGCAGCGTGCGGCGGAAGGCGACGAGCATCCCGGCCACGACGACCAGGAACGGGCAGTAGACGAGGAGCCCGCGGCTCGGCGACAGCATCAGCCAGAAGAAGCGGTCGGCCACGTCGCGGCCGTCGATCATCCCCGCGGTGTAGACCGACGGCGGCGACGGCGTTCCGAAGTAGTACAGGCTCGCCCCGACCATCGCGACCACCCACACGCCGCCGCCGGCGGCCGTGAACGTCAACAGCCGGCGGTTCCACACCAGCAGGTAGGCGCCGACCGCGAGCCCGGACAGGACGAGGTGCTGGCGGCAGAACGCCGCCCAGAACAGGCACGTCCCCACGCCGACGCCGAGGAGCAGGTCGGAGCGCCACGTGGGCTTCGTGACGCGCCGGGCCGCGAACAGCAGGCCGATCGCGGCGGTGAGCCACACCGCGGCCCAGGTGTGTGACCACAGCGACCGGGCCAGCGTGCTCCACACCGGCGACCCGAACGCGAACCCGACCGCAACCAGCGCTGCCGCCCACACCGGCAGCACGGCCCGGCCGACGAGGTACAGCAGCACGACGAGCAGCGCCGCGACCCGCGCCGCGACGCGCGTCTGAATCTCGCACTCGGCCGTGTAGCTGAGGTGCCCGTCGGCGTCGAGTGCGGACAGGCCGCGGGCGGAGTAGTGCTTCACCCACGGGATCGACAACACGACCGAGCCGTAGGGGTAGCCGTAGTACAGGTGATCGGACCCGGCCGGGTGCGGGACGACGTGGTACGGCAGGTCGCCGGCCGCCTGCCACCCCGGCAGCACCCGCCGGGCGGCCGCGTCGGCGGGCACGGTCGCGGTCATGTCGGGTGAACCGGTCTTCGACAGCGTCTCGGCCACGGCCATCAAGTACGCGGAGTCGCACACCTGGGGGACGCCGGTCGAGCCGCGGTAGACGGCGTGCGCCGCCCAAAACAGCGCGTACACGACCACGACATCGAGCACGAGTCGTCCGACCCGCGTCGGTGACGTTCGAGGCAGCCGAAGGCGGATCAGCAGCGGCGTCACGCGGCCCCCCGGATGGCGTCGAGGCGGGCCTTCATGCGGGCGCCTGCGGCCGCGGGCGACAGCAGTTCCAACAGTTCGGCGCGGGCACGTTCGCCCTTCGCACGCGCCTCGTCGGGCCGGTCGTAGACGCGGCGCAGCAACTCGGCCGCGTGCGCGACCGACGGCTCAGCCCAAACGCAGCCCTTGGGGTACGGCGGCGTGTCGTCCTCGATCACGGCCCGGGTGTAGTCCACGAGGTAGCTGTTGTCGGGCGTCATGAAGTCGAGGTTGCCGGAGTAGCCGGTGGCGACCGTCGGCTTGCCGAGCAGCATCGCCTCGGCCATCGTCAGGCCGAAGCCCTCGGACCTGTGTAACGAGGCGTAAGCGTCCGCGGCGTTCATCAGCGCCAGGAGTTCGTCGCGCGACAGGTTCTTGTCGATGAGATGCACGCCGGCGTCGCGCGCCGCGGCCCGCAGCTCGTGCCACCACTCCGGGTAGAACTCGCCCTGCGGGCTGACCTTGATAGCCAGCTCGGCCGGCTCGTCGGGTCGGAACGCCTGTCGAAAGGCGCGGATGAGCGCGACCGGGTTCTTCCGCGGCAGCCGGCTGTTCATGTCGAACACGAACAGGAACGTGAACCGGTCCGGCGAGAACCCGAAGTACGCCTTCGGCCGCGGCGTGAACACCGACAGCCACACCGCCGGGAGCATCGGGTAGACCGGCTTGCCGAGCACGCGAAGGGCGTCGGCGATGAACCGCGTCGGCGCCCACACCTCGTCCACGTCGCGGCCGCGGTCGTGCCACGCGGCGGGTACGTCTTCGAGTTCCCAGTACCACACCGCGACGCGCTTCACGCCGGGCCGCGGGTGGAGGCCGGCCAGGCGGTAAGCCTCGGGCACGGGCATGTCGAGGCCGGCGTTCAGCACCGTGACCGGGTGCGGTTCGAGCGCGAGGAAGCTGTCGCGGCGGCGGCCGTCGCGGTTGTTGCGGGTCGGGATGTCGCGCAGCGCCAGCGGGACACCGACGGCCCCGAACGCATCGGTGACGCCGAGCCCCGCCTGCTGAAGACCGGAAACGTAGCGGAAGAAGCCGAGAAGGTTCACGCCGTCGCCGCGCGCCGGCGGCAGGTCGCGCGGCAACCTGGCGCGCCGGAGCCAGCCGCTCCGCACCCCGTACTTCGCCGTGACCCAGCGCTTGAACGGCTGCCACCCCTCCGGCGTGAGCGCGTCCGGCTGCGCGGCCTGCCAGTCCGGCTGTACGAGATACGTGGCGACGAGCCCGCGGTCGGGCGTGGCGTCGAGCTCGAACAGGTACGCTAACAAGTCGAGCGGCCGCGTCGGAATGCCGTCCCAGCCGTGCCGGGCGAACCACTGGAGGAACGCCCCGCGCTGGGCGGGCGTGAGCCCGAGCGGGAAGTGGGTGCGGAGGTCGTCGCGCAGTTCGTACAGCAGTTCGCCGCGGGCCGCGTCGCCCCCGCCGGTCGGTGGCGGGTGACCGCCGTCCGCCAGGGCGCGGTTCACCAACTCCGCGTCGGTCAGGTCGAAGAAGTGCTCGCGCGATTCGCCGGCGAGCGCCAGCCGGAGTCGACGGCGGGCGGCGCGAGCCCACCGCCCTGGGCGGGCAAACAGCGGTGACATTGCTGTAACACGCGCGGGCACGTCGGCTCCTCAGGCGGCCCGCCGGGCGGGCGCGGGTGTCTGCAACGCCGCAAGCGGCGTATGGGCTCGCGGACCCTGCCGGGCGGCGGCCAGCACCACCGCGGCGTAGCGGTCGAGCATTTCGGACTGCGTCAGGTGGAGGTCGAACGCCGCCCGCGACTCGGCGGCCAGCTTCGCACGAAGGCCCGGGTTCGACAGCACCTCACGCATCCGGTCGGCGAGGTCGGCGGCGTCGCCGAAGCTGAAGCGGAGGGCGTTGCCGCCCCAGAACACCTGCTCGGGAACGCCGTGGGCCGGTGTCGAGAGGATCGGTAGCCCGAACGCTTCCGCTTCGAGCACGGCCCGGCTGAACGTCTCCATGTGAGACGTGCAGACGAACACGTCCGCGGCGCGAAGGTAGTCCGTCACGCGGTCCGTCTCGGGGACGAGGTTCACGACCCCCTGCACGCCGCGACGGCGGACCAACTCGCGGCAGTAGTCGGCGTAGGGGATGCCGCCGCGCAACCCGACCAGGTCGCAGGCGAAGTCGGTGCGCTCGCGCGCCAGCCGGGCCGCGGCCTCGATCAGCGTGTGCTGCCCCTTCCGCTCGCAAACGGTGCCGACCGCCAGGAAGCGCACCCGGCCGCTCGACGGCTTCGAGACCGGCGGGAACGCGGCGGGGTCGAGACCGTTGTGGATGACGCGGACGTTGCCCCGCGTGTTCAGGTGCGCGAACAGCGCGGCGGTGTCATGCGACGCGGGCACGACCCGCGCCGCCAGCGCGAACGCGAGTTCGACGTGCTTCCGCGCGAACGGCGGGAACAGCCGCTCCAGGTGCTCGCGCGAGTAGCTTTCGTGGACGACCCACACCGCGGGGATGCCGGCCCGCGCGGCGGCTTCCACGAGCGGGAACGTGGTCAGCGTGTTGGCGATCACCACCTCCGGGCGGTGCTGTCGCAACACCACGTCGGCCGTGCGGCGGGCGGCGCGATACTCGGCCGGCGTCCACAGGCCGTCCACGTACCGGCGGCTCTGCGGCGTCTCGCGCACGTCCACGGCGATGCCGGCGTCGGCGTACACCACGGCCCCGGGGCCGCCGAGCGGCGAGAAGATCACGGGTGCGATGGCGCCGCGGTCGCGCAGCCCCACGACGATCTCGGACAGGTAGCGCGGCGCCCCTTCGGGGTTGTTCAGGTTGTGGGCCACCACCAGCGCCCGCACCGCCGGCCGGGTCGCCTCCGCGGGGAGTGACAGCGGGGCGTCACAACCCGGCCGCCACGGGTATCGCTCGGAGCAGCTCGGGTTGTGGAACGGGTCCGCCAGCCGGCCGTAGGCCCGCTTCAGCGACAGCAGTTCCGCGGGGGGAAAGTCCGGCCGCCCGGCGCAGGTTTGCTTCACTTCGGCGCCCGCGACGACGGCACACCGCAGGCCCCGGCCGCGGAGGCGGAGGGAGAAATCGACATCCCAGAGGGAGTGCGGGTAGCGGCGGGCGTCGAAGCCGCCGAGTTGCTCGAAGGTGTCGCGCCGCGTCAGGAGGCACCGACCGGACACGGCCGAGACGTTGCGCGTCACCTCGGCGTAGAAGTAGTAGCTGATCCGGTCCGGCGGCAGGCCCGCGAACGCCGGCGCGGGGGCGATGCCGTCGCGCATCCCGGTCACGAGCCCGGCGTCGAGCACGCTCCCGTCCGCCGCCACGACCCGCCCGCCGACCGCGCCGACGCCAGGAACCTGAAGGTTGGCGACGAGCCGCGACAGCCAGCGCGGGTCGGTCGGCTCGCAGCCGGCTTCGAGGAACAACAGTAGCTCCTCGGACCGGCCCGCGGCCATGCGGTTCAACCGCTCGGCCGGTGGGTCGCGGTCGATGACGAGGTAGTCGGTGAAGCCGCGGTACGCCGTGGTCTGGCGCAGGCTCCGCACCGTGCGCCGGGCGGCGTCCGGCTCGCCGCTCACGATCACCGCCACGCACGGGCCGACGTCGGGGCCGTCGAGCGCCAGCACCGGCAGGCCCAGCTTCTCGGCGAACGGCGGCACGTACAGCTCGGCCGCGACGCCGCGACGCTTCAGCGCCTCGCCCACGGCCCGGCGCCCCGACGTGTGGACGTACGTCTTCACGCCCGCGGCGGTGGCCGTGGAGTCGGGGAGCGACCGCCAGTGGTACAGCACCTGCGACACGTGTTCGATGCGGTCGGTGCGCTCGGCCACGCGGAGGAGTAAGTCGTGATCCTGCGAGCCTTCGAAGCCGGGGCGGAAACGGTCGGCGGCCTCGAACGTCGTGCGGCGGATCACGGTGAAGTGGTTGACATAGTTGTAACTCAGCAGCAGTTCCGGCGACCAATCCGGCTTGAACTGCGGGTCGTAGCGGCGGCCCGCCGCGTCGACCTTGTCCTCGTCGGAATAAATCAGGTCGGCGTCGGGGGCGTGCTGCAACCGCTCGGCGACCGCGAACAGGGCGTGCGGGGCCAGTTCGTCGTCGTGGTCGAGGAGGCACACGAACTCGCCGGTGGCCAGGTCGGCGGCGCTGTTCGTGGCGCGGCAGATGTGGCCGTTCTCGCCGCGGCGGACGAGCTTGATGCGCGGGTCGGCCGGCAGGCGGGCGAGGTAGCGGAGCAGGTCGGGGTCGGTCGAGGCGTCGTCGGCGAGGCAGAGTTCCCAGTGCGGGTACACCTGCGCCCGCACCGAGTCCACCGCCTTCCGCAGCCAGCGCGAGCCGACCCGTTTCTTGGCGTCGAGGTAGACCGGCACCAAGATACTAAACGTCGGCCGGTGGCGGAAGCGTTCCACCTCCGCGGCCATCGCCGCCCGCAGCCGCGGCGTGAGCGTTGTGTTCTCGACGTAGCCGAGGTGCGGGTCGCGCGGCCGGTAGCGGCGGGCGAGGAGCCGGCCCTGCACCTTTTCGCGGAACTCGGTCACCTTCGCCGTGAGCCGGCCCAGCCGGGCGGTCCAGCGCGCGGGCGACACGACCTCGCCGGAAGCGAAGGAGCGGACGACACGACCCAGGAAGCCGGGCTGTTGCGTTTGGCCGGCGGGGGTGTCGAGCGAAGCGACTGGCTGCGAGGCGATCACCTGTTCGCCCGCGGCGAAGACCATCACGACCGCGATCGTGCTGGCGTCGGTCTCCTCCGGGAACTGGGTGCCGAAGTTGACGCGCGACTGGCCTACGGGCACGTCGGCGGCGGTCGCCGGTACAGGCTCGCAGCCCGTGACCGTCTCGCCGTCGAGGCGCACTTCGACGCGGATCGGCGTGGGGGTGGCGGCCTGCCAGTAACCGGTGACGCGGACGAGGCGCATCCCCGAGAACGGCTCGGTCACCCGCTCGACGGCGACAGACGTACTCGGCTCGGCGTCCATGCCGCGGCCCGGGGGTAAGGGTTGGGAAGGGAGGGTACTGCGCCGCGCTTCACGCGCTCAACCCCATTTTTGCCGCACGATGAAATACCGATGACGCACGATCCGAACAAAAAAAACTTGGTTCGGATCGTGCGTCATCGGTATTTCATCGTGCGGCAAGAAATCTTCTCGGCTGGTTACGGCCCGTTCTTCGCGCAGCGGAAGCCGGTGTGGTCCGCGCTGCTGTCCACCGGGTTGCTGTCGCGGGCCGACGGCAGGTAGCGCTTGCAGTACGTGTCGTCGCACAGGAACGAACCGCCGCGGCGGACGCGCTCGGCCACGCCGTCCGCGCCGGGGACGCCACCCTCCGGGCCGGGCGGGTTCGACCGCGGCGACTTCGCGTAGTACTCCGGGTCGTACCAGTCGGCACACCACTCCCACACGTTGCCGCTCATGTCGTGGAGGCCGTACCCGTTCGGCGGGAAACTCGCCACCGGCGCCACGCCGCCGAACCCGTCCGCGCCGGTGTCCGTTTTCGGGAACTTCCCCTGGTGAACGTTCGCGTACCACTTGCCGGCCTCCCCCTGGTGGGCGTCGCCCCAACAGTACTCCTTGCGGGTCAGGCCGCCGCGCGCCGCGTACTCCCACTCGGCCTCGGTGGGTAGCCGTTTGCCGGCCCAGCGCACGTAGGCCGCGGCGTCCTCCCAGGCGATCTGCACGGCGGGGTGGTTTCCCTTCCCCGTCAGGTCGGTGCCGGTCCCCTCGGGCCGCCGCCAGCACGCCCCGGGAACCCAGCGCCACCACGGCGGGTATTGTTGCGGCCACGTCCGCGGGTCGAGCGACGCGTCGGCCGCGTAGAACACGGCCGAGCCCGGTGCGAGCTTGTCCGGGTCGAGACCGGGGTAGCGGCGCGAGTCCGGCTTGCGCTCGGCAACCGTGACGTAGTTTGCTGCATTCACGAACGCGGCGAACTGGGAGTTGGTCACCTCGGTCTTGTCGAGGTAGAACGGGGCCAGCGTGACCTCGTGCGCCGGCTTCTCGTTCTCCGGGCCGTCGTCGCGACCCATCGTGAACGTGCCGCCGGGAATCAGCACCATCTCGCCGGGCGTGGCGTCGGCCAGGTCGAGGGCGATGCGGTCCGACGCGTCCGTGCCTCGATACCCGACCGCCACGACGACGCCGATCAACGCCCCGACGCCGACGATCGGCGCGAGTAGGAACCACGACAGTTTTTTCGGTTGCGTCTGCGGCGACTTCGGACGACGCGACATGGCTACGGCCCGGGTGTGACGACTGGCGGATTGCCGACTAAGCTGATAAACCAACCGAAGAATTCGACTCAAGCAGCGGTTCGGTTCGACCGATGGTTCGGGAAGTGTCAGGATACCAGCCCCACGACGCGAGACCATGAGCATCACCGCGACGAACGTGACCAAGCGGTTCGGCGGGTTCGTCGCCCTGGACGGCGTGACGGTCGAGTGCCCGGCCGGGGAGCTGGTGGCGCTGCTCGGCCCGAGCGGCTCGGGCAAGACGACGCTGCTGCGCATCATCGCCGGGCTGGAGGTCGCCGACGGCGGCACCGTCCACTTCCAGGACGACGACATCACGCACCGGTCGTCGAAGGACCGTCAGGTCGGGTTCGTGTTCCAGCACTACGCGCTGTTCCGCCACATGACGGTGTTCGAGAACGTGGCCTTCGGCCTACGCGTCCGCAGTCGGCCGGAGAAGGAAGTCCGGGACAAGGTGACCGAACTCCTGCGCCTCGTCCGGCTGGAGGAGAAGGCCCAACTCTACCCGTCGTCGCTCTCCGGCGGTCAGAAGCAGCGGATCGCGTTGGCCCGGGCGCTGGCCCCGGAGCCGAAAGTACTCCTGCTCGACGAGCCGTTCGGTGCGCTGGACGCGAAGGTCCGCACCGAGTTGCGCCACTGGCTCCGGAAGTTCCACAAGGACTTCCACGTCACCAGCATCTTCGTGACGCACGACCAGGAGGAGGCCTTCGAGGTGGCCGACCGCGTTGTCGTGATGAACAAGGGAAAGGTGGAGCAGGTCGGGATCCCGATCGAGGTGTTCGAGCACCCGGCGAACGCCTTCGTGATGGACTTTCTCGGCAACGTCAACAAGCTGCCGGTGCGCGTCGAGGGCGGCCGGGCGCTGTTCGGGGAGAAGCAGTCGGTCGAGCTCCCGGGCAAGCTGTTCGAGCAGGCCGACGGCCGCGCCGACGCCTACATCCGGCCGCACGAGCTGGACATCTCGCGCACCGCCGACGCCGGCAACTGCATGTCCGCGGAAGTCGTTCACATCAACCCGGTGGGGTCGGTCGTGAAGGTGCGGTTGCTGGCCGAGGATTTCGGGCTGATGCTCAACGTGGACCTGTCGCTGGAACGCTACCGGCAGCTCGGGCTCAACACCCGGGAGTCGGTGTTCGTGACGCCGAGAACGGCAACCATCTTCACGCCGGACTACGCGATCTAGCGCGGTCCTTATTTAAGTCTCCCAAACGCTTGCGGCTTCGCTTTACGCGAAGCCGCAGGCGTTTGGAATTCCATAACCATGTTCTCCAAAGCAATTTGCACCATTCGCGTCGGGAAAGTCATTTTTCCCGCTGGACACCGGCTTTCGGCGCCGATAGAGTTGCTACACGACCAAGTTGATGATTCTGATCGTGTTTAAGCCCCGAGGCTGCCATGACACACCCCGCCTTCCGTTCCCCGCCGCCACTCCGCCGCATCCTGACCGGCTTCGCCGCCTGTGCCGGTGTCACACTCGCCGGCTGCGGCACCAACGGGCCGGAACTCCACCCGGTCAAGGGGACGGTGCTGGTCAACAAGAAGGCCGCCGCGCACGCCACGGTCGTGCTCCACCCAGTGAACCCGACTACGCCTGATGCCCCGAAGCCGCGCGGCAAGGTGAACGCCGACGGCTCCTTCACCCTCACCACGCACACCGAGGGCGACGGCGCCCCCGCCGGCGACTACCGCGTCACCGTCGAGCAGTGGCTCGCCGGCGCCCGCGCCGACGACCCGCCGGCGAACCACCTCCCGGCGAAGTTCGCCAACCCGACCACGTCCGGGCTGACCGCGACCATCGCCGCCGGCAGCACGGAACTGAAGGCCATCGAGATCACCCGCTGACTCCCCGCACACCGAACCGGAGACGATCCATGCCCCGCCCCAACCGGACCCGTCGCGGGTTCACGCTGATCGAACTGCTGGTGGTGATCGCCATCATCGCCATCCTGATCGGCCTGTTGCTACCGGCCGTGCAGAAGGTGCGCGAGGCCGCGGCCCGCGCCAAGTGCCAGAACAACCTGAAGCAGCTCGGCCTCGGCCTCCACGGCTACCACGACCCGAACGGCGGCCTCCCCGCCAACATCCGGCCGGACGCCGTCAGCACCGTCCGCGTACGCTGGCTCACCTACGTGCTGCCGTACATCGAGCAGGGGCCGCTGTTCACGCAGGTGAACCTCAACCAGAACTGGCACCTTCAGCCCGCGGCGTTCGGCACCCGCCTGACGCTCGTCGAGTGCCCGTCGGCCCCGAACGGCGCGGTCATCGACGGCGCCCCGGACACCCCGCCGGCGCCGCAGTGGACGCCGATCGTCGCCAACGGCGACTACGCCGGCTTCTACGGCGTGTCGCCGGAACTGATCACCGTCGCGGGCCTCGCGGCGAACACCGCCCGCGCCGACAACGGGGCCATCTCGAAGACGATCAAGCTGAACTTCGCCGCGTTCTCGGACGGGCTGTCGAACACGATCCAGCTGACGGAGTCGGCCGGCCGCCCGAACATCTATCGCAACGGCAGGCTGGCGGTTACGGCGAGCGGCGGCACGCGGGTGAACGGCGGCGGCTGGTGCCGCCCGGCCAGCGAGTTGAACGTTCTCCGCGGCTCCGACGCCGGCGGCACCACCGCCCCGGGCACGTCGGCCATCAACGTGACGAACGGCATCCCGTTGAACGGCTACCCCGACCCGTACTCCAACACCGACGGCACCGGCCAAATTTACGGCTTCCACACCGGCGGCGTGAACGCCCTGATGGGCGACGGCAGCGTGCGATTCCTGAAGTCGAGCACGCCGATCGCCACGCTGGCGGCGCTGATCAGCCGCAACGGCGGCGAGACGGCGAACGCGGACTGACCGCTCCCACCCGGCCACGGCAGCTGGCGTCAAACTGTACCAATCGGGAAAGCCCGGGGACGGCCGTCCCCGGGCTTCGTCCGTTACTGGGGCGTTCGCGTTTGCATCGGGCCGGCCGCCGTGTACGCTGGAAGGAGAAACACGTCACCGGCCGGAGGTTACGCCGTGCCCCCCGCCCCCGCTGCGAAGCCGCCGCGCCAGCCGGACCCGGACCGCGAGTTCCGCGGCCCGCCGGAGGAGGAGTTCTGGGAGCGGTACAACCGCCGCCTCGAATTCCCGCTCGCCACCGTCGCGGCCGTGCTCCTCCACGTCGCGGTCGCGGCCGGCTTCATTTTCCTCCTCGTGAAGGTGATGGGCGGCGGCCCGAAGTCCGACGTGCCGGTCCAGCTCGTGGAGTTCTTCGGCGACGACGACATCGGCGCCGGGATGAGCGGGTCGGGCGGGCGGCCGGACCCGATCGCGGAGGGCGAGAACCAGTTCGTTAAGCAGCAGGAGGCGCTGCCGACGCCCGAGCAACTCGCCAAGGTGGAAGAGGCGGTGAAGCGCGTTCTGTTGGACGACGCGGGCGTGCTCCCGGTCGCCGCCGCGAACAAGGCCGGGTTCGACAAGGCGAACGAGGAGCTGCTGAAGAAGATCATGGGGAGCAGCCGCGGCATCGGCGGCGGCGAGGGCAAGGGGACGACCGGCGAGGTGGGGAAGGGGCCGGGCGGCACGGGCACCGACTCGACCCGCGCCCGCTCGCTCCGCTGGGTGCTCCGCTTCAAGACTCAAGACGGCGGCGATTACGTGAACCAGCTGGCCGCGATGGGGGCGTCGATCCTGGTGCCGCTGCCGCCCGAGAACAAGCAGTGCCTGTTCTTCACCGACCTGCGCAACCCCAACCCGAAGATGGCGACCGAGGACGACCTGAAGGGGCTCGCCGGGCAGATCAAGTTCAGCGACACGCGGCCGGCGTCGGTGCAGGGCGTGTGCTCGGCGCTGCGGGTGACGCAGCCGGTGCAGTCGTTCTGGGCGTTCTTCCCGCGGACGCTGGAGGACGAGCTGTCGCGGAAGGAACTGGCCTACCGCAACCGCCGCTCCGAGGACATCGAGGAGACGATCTTCAGCGTCCTCACCCGCGGCGGCAGCTACGAGGTGGTCGTGGTGGCGCAGACGCCCAAGCGGTGACGTAGTGGACAGTGAACGACGCAAAGCCCGGGGACGGCCGTCCCCGGGCTTTCGCGTTTCCCCTACCTCACCGGTCGCGGCCGCAGCATCACGTTGTGGACACCGTTCCCCTTGGCCGCGTCGAGGATGGCGGTCTGCACGCCCCACGGCACCTCGGTGTCGAGGTCGAACAGCATTTCGCTGCGGCCGGTGCGGTTCATCACGTCCTTCATGCGGCTCTGCAACTGCTCCATCGGCACCGCCTCCTTCTCGATCTTCACCGCCACCTTCTCGCCGTCCATCGCCGCGGACACGATGAACACCCGGTCGCGGATGTCCTTCAGGTTCAGCTTCGGGATGGCGGCGCCCTTGTCGTCCGGGGCCGTCTCCGGGATGGCGATGGAGCGCTCCAACGACTCGTAGCTGATGGTCAGGATGAAGAAGATCAGCAGCACCAGGCAGACGTCGATGAGGGGGTTCATGTCGAGGTGCGTCTCGTCGGCCTCGGCGTGGCCCTGCCCCTCCTGGTCGGCCGCGGCCTCGACGAACACGGGGTGCAGTTCGAGTTGCGTCCACCGGGTTTCGCCCGGCCCGCGGACCTCGTCGGTCGGGAGCCATACGCCGTCGCGCAACCCGGCCGCGACCTCCTCGGCCGACGGCACCGCGGCCGCGGTCGGCGAACCCTCCTGTCGGACGTGCCAGGACATGCGGAGACCAGTGGGCAGTGGGCAGTGGGCAGTGGGCAGTGAGCAGTGGGCAGTTCAGACCCCCCTGCCCACTGCCCACTACTGGGGCGGCGCCTCGTTCACGGTGGCGTCAAAGGAGTTGATGAGCCCCTTCTTGAACCGCTTCTTCAACTCCTTCTCCATCTCGATGACGCGGGCGCTCGGCAGCGCCTTCTCGCACGCCACCATGACGTGCGGCGGCTGCGTCGCCTCGCCGAGCAGGGCGTCGAGCGCCTTCAACGCGTCATCCGGGTTCCCGATCCGGGCGTACTCCGGCCGCGGGGCCGTCTTGCCGACGCGGACCGCGTAGTACACATTCTCCTCCTTCGGGTCCTGCGACGCCTTCTGGATGTTGATCGTGATGGCGTTCGGGTCGTTCGTCAGCGTGCCGGCGTACCGCATGTCCGGAACGTCCACCGGCGAGAGGGCGCCCGTCGCCGAGACGATGACGAAGAACACCAGCAGCACCATGCTGATGTCGATGAGGGGGATCATGTCCACCTCGTCGTCCACCGCCTCGCGCTGCTTCCGGCCGTGGCTCTCCGGCTCGACCGGCTCCGGCAACTCCACCTCGCCGCCCTCGGCCCCGGCGGCGATGGACGGGCGCGGCAGGTAGTCGGCGAACAACTCCCAGGTGCCGACGGTGCGCCAGTCGCGGTCGGCGGTGCCGGCTGGGCGGAGCTTGTCGGCGGCGCCGAGCCGGCCCTCGCGGACCCAGTCGGCGACGACCTGGTACGGCACCTGGCGGTAGACGGTGTTGGCCGTCGTGAACCACACGTCGAGGGTCTTCGGGGCGCTAGCCACGGGTCGCCCCCCGGGCGGGGGCTTTGGCCGAACGTGCGTCGTCCTCCGCGGGTTCGCGCGGCTTCGGAGGGGCGAGGAGGTTCGGGTCCTTCTTGTAGTTGGTGACGAGCGCGACGAGCTTCGCCCCGGCCTGCTTCGTCTTCGTCTCGAAGTTGGCGATCCACGCCTTGAACAGCACGTGGCTGAACACCAGCGGGATGGCGGTGAACAACCCCAGCGCCGTGGCGAATAGCGCCAGGCCGATCTTCGACGAGTGGCCGCCGATGTCTTTCGCGCCGCCCTTGTTCGCCGCCTCGCCGATGGCGTTGAACGTGTTGATCATCGAGATGACGGTGAACAGCAGGCCGACCATGGTGGCGATCTTGGCGAACGCCAGGATGGTCGGCAGCAGGAAGTTCAGCCGCGGCACGATTTCCAGTTCCGTTTCCGCCGCCATGCTGCGGCGCATCGCCGCGGCGCCCTGGTCGGACGCTTCGAGGCCGGCGACGAACAGCCGGTTGGGGATGAGCCCCTTCTCCTCGCGGCACATCTCGGTGGCGCCGGCGACGCCGCGCTTGCGGAGCGTTTCCTGGAAGTCGGGGAGGAAGTCGTCGAGGTCGGTCCGGGCGGTGTTGTTGAGCATGTACCGCCAGATCACGAGGGCGGCCCCGACGAGCGACATGGCGACGAGCGGGGCGGCGAAGTACCACTCGCCGATGAAGAAGTCGGTAACCGCTTTCATGCGGGACACCCGGGCGGGGACGTGACGGGGGACGGCGCTTCAACCCATTATCGGCGCGGTGCGAAAGGAAACAACAGGCGAGCCGACCGCCGTGAGGCGGCGGGTGACGCGCATCAATCACGTCACCCGCCGCCTCACGGCGGTCGGCTCGCCACGGCGTCACTCGTCGTCCTCGTCGTGCGCCACCTTCGCCTTGCTCACGATCGTCTGCTGCACCGCCGCCGGCACCATGTCGTAGTGGCTCAGCTCCATCGCGTACGAGCCCTGGCCCTGCGTCATGCCGCCGAGCTGTGCCGCGTACCGGGCCACCTCCGCCAGCGGGGCGCGGGCGGTAATCACCGTCACGTCGCCCGGCAGGCTGTCCTGGTTCTCCACGTGCGCCCGCTTCGTCGGCAGGTCGCCCAGCACCGCCCCCGTGAACCGCGAAGGGACGGTGATTTCGAGCTTCACCACCGGCTCCAGGAGCGCCGGCCGCGAAGCCAGGAACGCCTTGCGGAAGGCGTGTCGGGTCGCCGTCTTGAACGCCGCTTCCGACGAGTCCACGTCGTGATACTTGCCGAAGTGGACCTCCACCGCCACGTCCTGGATGCGGTACCCGGCCAGCACGCCGCGCTCCATCATCTCCTTGCACCCCTTCTCGATCGCCGGCAGGAAGTTGTTCGGGATCGTGCCGCCGACGATGTGGTCGAGGAAGGCGAAGTTCGTCGCCGGGTCGTAATGGACGTGCCGTAGCTTCTCGAACCGGCTCTTGTTGGCGAACTGCTCCTCGCAGTCCGCCTGCGTCTTGATGTCGCGCGACAGCGGATACATGCGGATGTGGACCTCCGCGAACTGACCGCGGCCGCCGGTCTGCTTCTTGTGCTTGTGGTCGCCGGCGGCGGTCCCCTGAATCGTCTCGCGGTACGGAATCTTCGGCTCCTTCGTGTTCACCTCCACGCCGAACCGCGCCTTGAGCCGCTCGCGGATGATGTCCAGGTGCAACTGGCTCACCCCGCTGATGACCAGTTCGTGCGTCTGCGGGTCGTGGCTCACCTTCATCGTCGGGTCTTCCTCCGCGATCTTGTGGAGGCCGACGGAGATTTTCTGCTCGTCGCCCCGGGTCTTCGGCTCGACGGCGAGGCCGAACATGGGCGTCGGGAAGTGCGGCAGCGGCAGCTTCGGGGCGTGGGCGGTGTGGGCGATGGTGTCGCCGATCTCCAACCCCTCGACCTTGGCGATGGCCACGATGTCGCCCGGGCCGGCTTCCTGCACCTGGCTCGTCGTCTTCCCCTGCACCTCCAGCAGGTGCCCGACGCGGACCGTCGAGCCGTTGCGGAGGTTCACCACGTTGTGGTTGTGGTGCAGCGTGCCGGCGATGACGCGGACGAAGCTCAGGTGCCCGACGAACTTGTCGTTCACGACCTTGAACACCTGGGCGACGAATTCCTCCTGCTCGGTCGGCTGGAGCTGGTGCGTGCTGCCGTTGGCCCCGACCATGAGGCCGTCCAGCCGCTTGCGGGCGAAGCTCGGCGACAGGCCGTAGCGGGAGAGCGCGTCGAGCAGCTCGCGGACGCCCTTGTCCTTCTTCGCCGCGGCGCAGAAGATCGGGATGAGCGTGCCGGCGTCCAGCGCCCGGGTGATGTCCGCCTCCAACTCGGCGACCGTCACCTCACCTTCCGTCAGGTACTTCTCCAGCAGCGCCTCGTCGCTCTCGACCACGGCCTCGATCAGCCGGCTGCGGGCGTCCGCGACGTCCACCGGACAGCCGGGCGGGATGTACGTCTTCGGGTCGAGGAGGCAGTACACCTCGCGGACGCCGGGGCCGGTGCGGTCGGGCACGTTGAACAGGACGCAATTCTTCCCGAACGCCTCCTGAATCTGCCCCACGAGCCCCGGCAGGTCCACGTTCTCGGCGTCGAGCTTGTTGACGACGATGGCGCGCGACAACCCCAGCTTCGTGGCCTCCTGGAACATGCGGCGGGTGGCCGGCTCGACGCCGTTGACCGCGGACACGACCACCACGGCCGTCTCGACCGCGGCGAGGGCTTCGAGGGCGGCGCCGATGAAGTCGGGGGAGCCGGGGGCGTCGAGAATGTTCAGGTGCTTGCCGCCGTGGTCGGCGTGGAGGACGTGGGTGTCGATGCTGAAGTGGTGCTTGTGCTCCTCGTCGTCGGCGTCGGCCACGGACGTGCCGTCGTCCACGCTCCCGAGCCGGTCGACGGCGTGGGCGTCGAACAGGAGGGCGTCGGCGAGGGTACTCTTCCCCGCGGCCCGGTGCCCCACAAGGGCAATGTCGCGGACGTTCTCGACCAGGTGCTTGACGGCCATGCTGCGGCCTCCCGGGAAGGTGAAATGGCGGCCCGACGGGTCGGGTGCCCGGGAGGTGGCTCGGCGGCGTGCGCGCCCCGCGGGGGTGCCCTCGCGGGGTGGCGCGTCAGAGGAGTCGCCTGTCGGGCACGGCGGTCGCGCGGACCAGTTGAAGAACAGAACCGAGATCGATCGCGCCTTCGTACAGCGCCCGGCCGATGATCGCGCCCGGCAGCCCCGCCTGGGCCAGCCGCAGCACGTCGTCGGCCGAGCTGACCCCCCCGCTGGCGATGACGGGGAGGGTCGTCGCGGCCTTCAGCTCCGCCAGCGCGGCGAAGTTGGGGCCGGCCATCATGCCGTCCGTGGCGATGTCGGTGGCCACGACCGCCGCCAGGGGTGCGTCCTGCACCAGGCGGGCGAGGTCGACGGCCTTCACCCGCGACACGTCGAGCCAACCCTCGGTGGCGACGTACCCGTCCCTGGCGTCCAGCCCCAGGACGATCCGGCCGGGGTGCGCGTCGGCAGCCCGGCGGAGCCAGGCGGGGTCTTGGAGCGCCTTCGACCCGAGGACCGCCCAGCGGATGCCCCAGGAGAACACGGCGTCGAGGTCGGCGTCAGTGCGGATGCCGCCGCCGAGTTGAACCGGGACTTCGGCGGCGTCCACGATGCGGCGGATGACGTCGCCGTTGACGGGCCGGCCGGCCTTTGCCCCGTCCAGATCGACGACGTGGAGGCGGTCGGCGCCCTGTTCGACCCAGCGGCGGGCGACGGCGACGGGGTCGTCGGAGAAGACGGTTTCCCGCGAGTAGTCGCCCTGCCGGAGGCGGACGCAGCGGCCGCCGAGGAGGTCGATCGCGGGGTACAGGAACATCCGGTTCGTCCGCGGCGCGGGGGAGAGGTCGCCGCTATTCTGATGCGGCCGCGCGGCGGAAGCAAGGGGGCGGGCGCTTTTGCGTCCCGAGCGGGGCCGCGTCCGCGCCCCGTGCGTCCCCATTGCTGATAGAAATGGGGACGCACGGGGCGCGGACGCGGCCCCGCTCGGGAGGTTATTCGAGTGTCAGCACAATGTCACTGGTCGCGCCGACGTGGACATCAGCGACCCGCACCCGCTCCAACGGCGGCCCGTACGTCATCCGGCTGACGAGCCCCGTCTCGGGGTCGCGGTCCTGCCGGGCCGGCAGCCAGCCCGGGTGCCACGCCACCACCTCGACACGACCCGCCGGCACCTGTGGCAGCGCGAACCGCCCCTCGGCGTCGGTGACCGCCCAGTACGGGTGGTCCGACACGAACAGGTCGGCCCGCGCCCAGTAGAGCCCGGTCCCGCTCGACAACTCGACCCGACCCGGCCGCGGGAACGGTCGCGTCCGCGGCTCATCCTCCGCGGGGAGCGATAGACTGAAGAAGTCGTCACCGCGGCCGCGAAGGATGTGGTACGCCGGTTCGCGCGACACCACTTCCACACCCGCCCCGCGACGAACGAACCCGACGCGCTCCGACACGCCCTGCCGGACGCGGATGGCGCCGTCGCCCAGCTCGACGCGCAGTGGCGGGTGGTCCCACGGCCGCGCTGCGGCGGGGTCGATTCCGCGCAGCGTGACGACGGCCCCGGCGAGGGTGCGGGTCGCGGAGTCAATCCGCGGCTGATTCGGTCCGGTCACGGTTTTCGTGACAAAGTTCCCGTCGCCGCTCGGCACGCCGTACAGGAACGTCGGCGCCGCCGCCAGCTCGCCCGTCCACTTGACGCGGCCGGTGATCGTGCCGCACCGAGCCGGGTCGTGTCTGTGCGCGGCTGGCAAGTGGACAGGGATACGTGAATCGGGAAGGAGGAACGTCGGCTCCGCGCCGCAACCGGCGACGAAAGCAGCAACAATGCAGCAGCTCACGCGGCCGATCATGCTTTCACCTTGTCGCAGAGTGTTGGATCAGCACAAGCGGTCGCCGGTGAACTCACACGACCGGGAACGCCCACCCGTTGCAACGTGTGGGCTTCGCCCGCTATACACCAACATCGTTTCTTCAGGAGCCGCCACTATGCCGACCGCCGGCTACCTCGTCCGCCGCACCGCCGACGCCCCGACGGTGCCGTGCCCCTGCGGCGACAGCACCCGCGTCCTGACCGCGGCCGACGGGGCGCCGCTGTCACTGCACGTCACGTCGATCCGCGACGCGGTGCGGCACTACCACCGGCTCACGACCGAGGTGTACTACATCCTGTCCGGCACGGGCAAGATGGAACTGAACGGCAGCTGGGTCGATCTAGAGCCCGGCACGGTGCTGTGGATCGAACCCGGCACACGTCACCGGCTCGTCAGCGGGGAAGGGATCAGGACGGTGGTGGTGGCACTACCAGCGTTCGACGCCGCGGATGAATTCTTCGACTGAGGCGGGTTCGGGACCGCCCGATCCGAGTGGAGTTGGCGAAGCACCGTACAGGAATTAGCCATCCGATTCTTTTCCGGGCGGAACGCACTTCAGGCCGCAGCGCATTTCTCGTAGGCCGGCATGAAACGGGGGTGAGATTGCCGAAATCCGTGACGATCCGCTTCCCTTTCCTCTTGTCATGAGGTTCAGGTAGGGCGAAAGTAGGGGTGTAAGGATTAGCTAGCGGTTGTGGTTCCCTTTCACCCCCTCGTGGAGAGGACGTCAATGCTTCGTGCGCGCCTCAGTCTGACGTACCTGGAGTCCCGCGACGTTCCCGACGGCGGCTACGAGCCGCCGTGGGGTCCGCCGCCCGACCCGGGCACCAACCCGCCGATCTACGTGCCGGGCAACGGCACCGGCATCGACCCCGGTCAGGGGCCGATCGGCGGCGGCGAGACCAACAACGGCGGCACCCCGCCGCAGTTCCCGCCGCCCGGCCCGTAAGGGCGGATGAGTTCACCGCGGCCCCGGGGGATCCCGTACCCCCGGGGCCGCGTCATTTCTGGTACATCTCCCCCACTGCTGCCCGAAACGCCTGATACTCGGCCGTCCCGCGAAGCTCCGCGAAGTCCGGGGCCGTGTCGATCGCACCCGTGTCGTGGAATCCACTCAGGTACGCCCGCCGCAGCCACCGCACGGCGTCGGCCCGGTCGGCCGCGTCCGACGACCGGGCCAGCGCCGCCGCGGCGCGGAACGAATCGAGCGCGTCGGGGCTCCGTCGGGACAGGTCGGCGACCTCCCGGGCGGCTTCGGCGCCGCGGCCGGCGCGGGCGAGCGCCTGCGCCCGCAGGGCGTGGAACTCGGCCCGTTCGGGGAACCGTGCGACAGCGGCCTCGGCGACGCGAAGCGCACCGACGGAGTCCCCCGGTTGAGCGAGGGCCAGTTGCAGGAACCGGCGGTAGGGCTCGGGGAACGGTGCCCCGGCGGCGACGGCCTGTTCGTAGTCGTGTCGGGCCGCGGCCGGGTCGGCCGCCTCGGCCGCACGGCCGCGCTCGGTCCAGTCGGCGGCCGTCGTTGGGGTCAGTGCCGCCAGCGCCCGGCGGTCGGCCGCGGCGCCGGCCGGGTCGCGGCTCGCCTCCCGGGCCGCGGCCCGGCCGAGGAGCGACGCCACCGGGCGGATGTCGCCGCGGATCGCGGCCGTGAAGTCGTCGGCGGCCCCCGCGTACTCGCGGTTTTGAAGCCGAGCGTTGCCGCGGTAGAAGCGGACGTCGGCCGCCGGTTCGAGCCGGTCGCTCCGTCGCAAGGACAGGTCGAACACCTTCACCGCGCGGTCGGGACGGCGGGCGTTCAGTTCGGCGCGGCCCCATTCCCGGTAGGTCCGCAGGTCGCGCGGCAGCAGCGCCGCGGCGACCGCGAACCGTTCGACGGCACGGTCCGTCTGGCCGAGCCGGTCGCGGCAGGTGCCGAGCAGGTACTGCGCGGCGGCGTGCGTCGGGTCGGCGAATGTCACCTCGTCCAGCACGGCCGCGGCGTCCGCGGTCCGGCCGGCACGGAGGTGTTCGACCGCGTCGAGGAAGTGGTCACGCGGCGTGGCGGGTGGGGCGGGGTCGGCGTCGGAGAGCCCGAGTTCCCGGGCGAGACGGGTGAGGGCGGGCGGCGCGGCGTTCGGGAAGCCACTCGCCGCCGCACGGACGTACCCTTCGGCTTCGGCGCGAAGCGCACCCGCGGCGGAGCCGGTCTCCGCCCGCGACTCCGCGAGCCGGGCGGACGCGTAGAGGATCGCCACTTCCCCCAGATCGGCGGCGAGCGAGGCCCGCACGTCGTCGGGGAGGCGGCGGGTCGATTCGCGGTCGTGCCAGTTCGGGTCGGCGGGGACGCCGTAGTCGGCGAGGAGGGTTCGCGCCCGGTTCACCCCGCGGGCGGTCGATAAGGGTTCGTCGGTGATCACCAGATCGAGGCGGAGCTGGTGGAGTTGGTCGAGCGTGGCCTGCGCCTTCAGCCGCGCTTCGGCTGTCGTGCGGCCGTCGGCCGCGTGGACGGCGTAGGCACCGCTGCCCCCCGCCGCCAGCACCACGCCGGCGATCAGGCCGGCGACCAGCAGCCGCGGGTTCCGCCGCCGCCACTTCCGCGCCCGCTCGGCGACCGACCGGTCACGCGCGAACCGCAGCGGCCGGTCGGCCAGCTGCCGGTCCACGTCTTCCTTCAACTCGGCGGCCGTCTGGTACCGCGCGGCCGGCTCCGGGGCGAGGAGCTTGCGCACGATCGCCTCGACGGCCGGCGTCACCGCCGGGTTGCGGCCGCGGAGCGGCGGCGGTCCGGCCCGGCGGGCGGCCATCAGCCGGTCGTAGTCGGCCTGCACCCGGCCGGGGCCCGGGAAGGGCGGTTCGCCGGCGAGCAGCTCGAACGCCACCACCCCGAGGGCGTACAAGTCGGTGCGGGCGTCCACGCCGCCTTTGCCGCGCGAACGCATGTCGAGGAGCTGTTCCGGGGCCATGTACGGGACCGTGCCGCCGACCAGCTCGCGGTCGGTCTCGGCGGCGTCGCTCGACAGGTTGAAGTCGAGAAGCATCGGCTCGCCGGTGTCGGCGAGAAGCACGTTGCCCGGCTTGATGTCGAGGTGGAGGATGCCGCGGCCGTGGGCGTGGCCGAGCCCCGCGGCCAGCTGCGACAACAGCCGCAGCACCGCCGTCGGCTCGCCGACGACGCCGGCCAGCAGGTCGCCGGCGGGTACGGCGGCCGGCTTCGCGCCGTCCGGCTTCCGCGGGCGCGGCCCCGTCGTGACGGTCGTGGAGCCGCGCTGGGCGCGGGTGGCCCGCTTGCTCCAGCCCGTGCCGGTGCTCGAGCGGTGGGTCTTGAGCGCGTCGGCGAGCGTGTGGCGGCCGAGGAGTGGCATGCAGATCAGCTGCACCGGCCCGGCCGCGTGGACGGAGTAGACCGGCACCACGTTCGTGTGCTGGAGCCGGGCCAGCCGCTCCGGTTCGCGCGTCGCGCGGAGCGTGACCTTCAGCGCGACCGGCCGCCGGGCGAGGCCGAGCTGGTGGGCCAGGAACACGCGGCCGAACGTCCCGCGGCCCAGTTCCTCGGCGAGGTAGAATCCCTGGAACTCGTCGCCGACCTCCGGCATGGCCGGACCGGGGTTCGGTTCGATGTCGGGTAGGGAGCTTCCCGACCCGCTCGACCCGTACACGGCGGGCGGCGGGGGCGGCGGG
>Ga0105048_10004020_pt1 | contig 24100 bp, 20 predicted proteins | sample MAT05_FD_78382 | JGI IMG/M metagenome (GOLD analysis project Ga0105048, IMG submission 78382) | Freshwater microbial communities from Lake Fryxell liftoff mats and glacier meltwater in Antarctica - MAT-05 | ecosystem: Environmental > Aquatic > Freshwater > Ice > Liftoff microbial mat | place... | reverse complement strand
TATTGATGAAAACATTAACTGGGATTTAGCAAACGGACACGCCGGAATCTACACTAAAGTGGCAAGCGGTTTTCAAATTGAAAACAACAACTTTACTGGCTTAACACAAACATCAATTGGTAATAATGTGGGTATTTTTGTTGAAGATGCCTCAACAGTTGCAAGTGCTGAAATTTACAAAAATAATTTTGAACTACTTGATTTAGGTATTCAAACTAAACGCAACAACTCATCACTAAATGTTGACTGCAACACCTTTGTAAAATCAACACCTGAAGATCAGGTAGGCTGGCACAATGCACCTGCTTCTGTGGTTGCGTTTCAGGGTATTTGCGATGTCGGTGATGCTACCCTGCCGCAAGCTAATTTTTTTGATGGTACATGGATAGCGGGCAGCGAATACCAAATCTTGAATGAGGGTGGTTATTTTGAATATCATACGCATGGAAACCCAGGATACTTTCCGACAAATACGAACGGTCTGCCTCTAATTTTGGTAGATAATTGTGGAGTTGGTAATGTTGTTAATGCTTGCCCTTCAAAAACAGGTTTGCCCAATTATACTTCTGAGACGGCTGATATTGCGCAACTGCATGCTCAAATTGACGGGCTTGTAAATGAAATTGACGGTGGCAGCACACCGGCACTTGTTAGCTTTATTCAAACAGAAACAAGGCCTTGGGCAATACGTGATGAGCTTTTAATACACTCACCTTACTTGTCTGATGAGGCGCTTATAACTTTGGTAAACAAACCCGGCATAGCGCCTTACGTTGTGGATGAGGTGTTAACGGCCAATGCACCACTTTCTGAAAATGTATTGCTTGCCCTTTTTGGTGCGGCACAAAATTTTGCACCGTACATTTATAGTGATCTGGTATTGGCAAGTAGCCCTGTAAAAGAAACCGTGCTTATTGCCGCTTTAAATCATGCACCCGCCCTACCAACATGGGTTTTAAATGATTTATTAATTGCAAATACGCCCTTAACGGATGAAACTCTTATAGCTGCTTTACAGCGCATGCCTAAACTTCCCGCTGCTACTGTGCGTGATGTATTAAAAATTAACACACCCCTTTCAGTGGCCGTAAACGCTGTGTTTCAGACTAACAATTACCCAAAATGGGTGTCTAGTGCGGTTTATGCAAGTGCGGTTGTCGCTGCTGACCCGATTTCTAAAAGTTATCCCATATCACCACGTGGTGATTTAGAAAGAGAGATTGCTTATAAAGAGTTTACAATACTTTTAAAGGTAGATTACATGGTGCGTTTTTATTTAGACAGCAATGATTTTGTGCCTGCTGTGTTGTTGCTTGAAGAGGAAAACACCATTCAAGCATCATGTACCCTATTACCACTTTTGTTAGAAACGCGCGATGGCCAGCGTTTGTATGAGCATATTCAGCGCATTCGTGACGAGGCAGATGCTGATCCAAGCTCTCCCATCTCAGAGCATAGATACGCTTTGTGTGATTATTATGAGCTGATGTACCAGGTAAGAATTCAGCCTGGTGGGCTGGAGGCTATTACTGAACCACAATTAACCAAGTTGTTAACTTATTCTGAACAGGGTATTGCCATGTCTGTCAACAACAGCAACGTTTTGCAGTATTTAGAATTGGAAGATTTTGTGGAACTTCAAATGCAAAATATCAGTTTTGGAAGTTTGATTAAATCAGCTGAATTTATGGCAGAAAATACTTCTGAATCAGAAATTGTGCCTACTCAAACTGCTCTGAAAATTTACCCAAATCCAACAACAGGGCTATTCACTATAGAATATTCGCTTACAGGTAATGCTGAACAGAGTCAAGTGTTTATTGTTTATGATTTACTTGGGCAAGAAAAACTGCGTATTCAAATAGATGAAACCAATACTGCTGGCACAGTTCAGGTTGATTTAAGCAGCTTTGCAAATGGTGTTTATTTGATAGTGCTTATAACAGATAATACTGTTATAAGCACAAACCGAATAGTGCTTCAAAATTAGAACTGCGTGCGTTGTTTACTCAGTATATTGTCAATTTATCCACTGTTTGTTTTTAGCCAGTATGCTAATAATACGTTTGACTCATTTAATAACGCGGAAGGGCACGGTACAATTCTTAAACTTAACGACAGTGCGTATGTTTCCACAGGATTTACATCAGGCGGTTTTGGGGCAAATGGGTATAATATTCTTTTAAATGATGAAGGAGATTCTATTAGCAGTAGAATTATATCAAAAAGCAACATCACAATTTATGTTGGTATGAACGCCGCTGCGGTGCAATTTAATAACCGTATTATTTCGGCAGGTGTGTTTTTGGACGATTTAGGAGTATTGCCTTGGCGAGGAGGTGTTGTTATTTCAAATTACAATTTAGACACCTTGAGAACATTTAGTATTGGAGGAAGCAGCGATGATAGGTTTTGGTCAGTCGCCATAACACAAGACTCAAATTATGTTTTTGCAGGTGAAACAACAAGTTTTTCGGCAAGTTCGGATATGTGGTTAGTTAAAACTGACACAATAGGGAGTGTTCTTTGGCAAAAAAATTATGGCGGCGGAGGCACAGAAGCAACAAGGTCTATTGATACAACTTCGGATGGTGGTTTTATAATTGCGGGGCATACTAACAGTTTTGGTACTGGGGGTGATAACATTTATGTCGTAAAAACTGATGCCGATGGTAACCAACAATGGCATAAATGGTTTGGAGGGCCTGGTAATGAGGTGGGGTGGGTAAAAAGTTTATCAGATGGTAGTTTTTTGATTTATGGAGGCTACAGTTTTGAAAATCCTGAAAATTCATCTCAAATTGTAAGGCACGGTAGTGTGATGTTACTAGACGCAAATGGTAACCAACTTTGGCATAAGATTTATGATAATTATACCCCGGGAACATTTGGATATTATAATTACACAGAGGGTTTTGAAGCCCTTACAATAGTGAATGATGGCTATGTGTTTTGTGGGTTAAGCGTTGACAGCACAGACAACCACCCTTTAGGCTGGATTGTGAAAACAGATTTTAATGGTAATGAACTTTGGAGCAGACGATACCGAAAACGGACTTTTAGCAATTATTTTAGAGACTTGGTTGAAACGCCTGATGGTGGATTTATGATTTCAGGCTGGGTGGGGCCTGATATTTCAGGGAACACGCAAGATGTTTGGATAGTGCGCACCAATTGCCTTGGTTTTGACCAAGCACCACTAGCAAACGCAACTGCCCATTTTGATGACAACTATACTATTGTGCTTGAAAACAACAGCCATTTTTTTGGTGATTGTATGATTGATTGGGGTGATGGTAATAGCACAAGCGTAACGGAGTTCGATGATTCTTTGGTGAGTCATACTTATTCCGCAAGCGGTAATTATCAAATTGAAATTATTGCCAATGCCTGCAATGATGCGGATACGTTTTATTTGAATGTGAACCCAACCGCACTTGGGTTTGATGAGGTTGATTTACAAAGTGGGTTTAAAATTTACCCGAATCCGGCAAGTGAATCAGTAAAACTAATTTTTGATGAAACGGAAAACGTGCTTGTGAGCATTTATGATTTAAGCGGAAAGATAATTTACAGCAAACAATATAACGGATTATCAAACCAAATTGAAATTGATATTTCCGGTTTTGATGCAGGCACTTATTTTGTTCATTTGAATACCGTAAGCGAAAATTCGGGTCAAAAATTATTGGTTATTCATTAGATTATTATGACAAACAATTACAACATAGAACAGCACTTTCCAAACTGGGTCTATACGGCTGTAAATGCAAGTACAATTGTTGCTGGCGACCCGGCTTCTAAAATTTCACCAACCTCACCAAGGACGGATGTTGAAAATGAAATTACGTTTAAAGAATTTACGATTTTATTAAAGGTAGATTACATGGTTCGTTTTTACCTTGATGATAATAATTTTGAACCGGCCGTTTTATTGTTAGAGGCTGAAAACACTATTCAAGCATCATGCGCCTTGTTGCCACTTTTACTGGAAACTAGAGATGGCCAAAGGCTTTATGCAAGGATTGAAGCTATCAGACCATCGGCAGATTTAGATCCTGGCTCGATGAAGGTTTTCTCACAGACATTGACACCTTGGGGGGCGCTTCGGATACGGACATTCATCCGGAGGAAATGATACAACCTATTATGTGATAACTCGAACCTGGCAGAATTTTGATACAACTTCACGACTTATAAAAAAAATCAAAACATATTCAGACTCAACACGAATTGAAACCAATTATCACTATAACTCAGACGGTAAATTGGTAAAACAAATGGAATCATATGCTTCTCGAACAATCTATTTGAATTCTCTAAGTGTGATTATATAAAACTATAACAAAGATGGCCTTCTAACCAAAAAAAATTATTTAAACGAAAATGAAAATCTCATACAAAAAGAACTTTTTTTGTATGAGTATTTTGAATGAACTCAACACAATGCCGAATTCCAAAATTTATTAATCATGCCCCCGCTTTAAATCCGAAAGGATTTTAATTTTCACCTTGCATCTCCTGAAAAAAATTTTCTAGAAAAATCACAAAAAATAGATTTTTAGTTTTAATTAACGGATATCTTTATTTTAGGTGCCCGAAATTAGTTTAACCAAATAGAAAAAAATCTTATGTCAAACTTCGAACCAATAGCAGGCGTTAGCCTTTTGCAATACGTAAAACTTTGCGCATCCATGTCAAAAACTCAACCAGAAGAAACCGATAAGCATGCACAAATTGCTGCAGACAACGGAGTATCAAATGAAGACTGGGAAAAAGCAAAAACCGGATGGACTGACATGATGGTTAATCCAACTCATGCAATGGCGATTCAGCAAGAATTTATGCCGGAGTATCAACGTTGTTTAGCCGAAATGTCTGGTGGAGTTGAACCGTGCTCTTTAGAAAATTACGCAAGAATAAAAGCACACATGGCTTTTGAAAAAGAAGCCAATGGAGAGAAAGTAAACTTTGAACTAATTTTAGCTCGTGACAATTATAGAGTAACTGAGTGGGGAACCATTGAAAGCTACTGGGCACAAATCATTGGGCAAGATGAGCACGGCAGAATTCTAAATAAATTTGATGCAACAAAAGCAGAAAAATTTAAAGCGCTAGTAAAAGAACACGAAGAAAAAATTTCGGGAATCGTTCGTTAAACTTTGCGACCTTCCATTTTTTCTCTGTGAACTTTGCGAGAACAAGCAGCTCAAGTTCACGCAGAAAACGCAAATGAAAAAGTTGAAGTATGCAAAGAAAAATTATTTCACCAGTTGCCCAAGAACAACCTTCTCTACTTTTTCCAAAGCAAAATCAATTTCCTCTTTTGTTGTAAATCGACTAAATGAAAAACGCGCATTGGGACGATTAATGTCTGCATTAATTCCTCTTAAAACATGAGAACCAGTGCTTGCGCCAGCCGTACATGCGCTTCCTCCCGAACATGCTACACCATCCAAGTCAAGTAAAAAAAGTAGCATTGATTTATTTTCAAAATCCGGAAACATGACATTTAAGACTGTGTACAAACTTTTATCAGGATCAATTTCTCCGTGAATAGCAACACCTGGAATTCTTTTTTTCAACTCGTCAATCATATAAGATTTTAACGACTGAACTTCGCGTTGATGTTGTTCAATATTTGTATTCGCCAATTCGAGCGCTTTTGCAAGTCCGGCAATTCCAATTAAATTTTCTGTTCCACCGCGCAATCCTCTTTCTTGCGAACCACCTTGAATAATTGGTGTGACTTTTAAACTTTTATTGACATATAAAAAACCGACACCTTTTGGTCCGTGGAATTTATGTGCTGCACACGTAATAAAATCAGCATCTAATTCTTTTACGTTGATGGCATAATGCCCAATTGTTTGCACCGTGTCTGAGTGAAAAATCGCGCCATATTTTCGACACAATTTACTCACGGCTTTTATATCTAATAATGTTCCAATTTCATTGTTTGCGTGCATCAACGAGACCAAGGTTTTTTCTCCATTCTTTAATAATTCTTCGAGATGAATCAAATCAACCAAACCGGTTGGAGATAATTTTACATTTTGATATGTACTATTTTTATGAGCTTCAACAGAATGACCAACCGCATGATGTTCAATCGGTGATGAAATAATTCGCTTTACGCCTAAATCTTTTATTGCGGCTGCAATGGCCATGTTATCTGCCTCCGTTCCGCCAGAGGTGAAAATAATTTCTTTCGGTTCGGCGTGAATTAAATTCGCAACAGTTCGTCGGGCGTTTTCAATGATTGCTTTTGTTTCGCGACCAAACGCATGAATCGAAGAAGGATTTCCAAAATTATTTTTCATAATGTTGGTCATGACCTCAATTACTTCAGGCGCCATTGGTGTTGTTGCAGCATTGTCGAGATATGCTCTCATGATTTAGTCAATTTATTAATAGTCGTTCTATTCTGATTGCCGATTAACGATTTCCGATTTTGGATTTCCGATTTAACTTAAAAATCAAATTCGAATCTAAAATAGAAATCTAGTTACGACACTAATACACTACAAATTTAGTGAAAAGACATGAAAATTTGGAAAAAGTGCGCTCAAGATAGAATATTGTGGGAATCCAACAATTTATACCCTGAAAGTATATATTTCTTAAGAATTCAAGAAAGATTCTATACTTTTAAAACTGAATGCCAAACCACATTTAAATTTTCATTTTCAAGAATGACTAAACAAGTAAAAAAAATCGTACTACTATTTGCGTTGTCAATTGCCCAAATCACGATTTGTCAAACAAGTAATTCAGACACACTTGATGCTTCAAAAAAAACACAAAACAACATTTTTACAAGCGGACTCTTCATGAATAAAGGAAAATTTGAAGTAAAAGCATTTAACAACCTTTATACCGAAACATATTTAAATTCTGGAGTAAATTATAGAGGAAATTACTTTACATCTTTTTTCCAAGTAACAATTGGAACGAATAAGAATATCAATTTTGGGATTGATTTGTTATACAAATCTCAAATTTCACAAGACCTAAGCACCAGTTCGCCTTTTGACGTATTTAAGTTTCAAAAAAAAAGTGTTAATCAAACAGTAAATGGGTCCTCATTTACGACCAATTACAACCATGGCCTATCTCATGCAGGTTTACGCGTAAGAATTAAACCCTTTAAAAATCATAAACAATTTACGCTACAACAATCTGTTTATCTTCCAACTCAATTTATTGAAAATGGTGTGATTTTAAATTTCGATTTGTTTTATGAAAAAATTTATGCAAAAAGATTTCTACTGTTCGCTGATTTAGGAGTATACTATAATTTGCGTCAAGCACCCTTCCCTTATTTTAAAATTTTTACAGGAACATTTATTGCAAAAAGATTTGCGCCTTACGTGATGCTGAATGTACCATACGAAGTTGGAGTAGGAACAAAATTTTTTATAACACCAAAAATTGAAATCGAATTTTTATATACTTATTGGCTTCCATTAGAATTTATTATACAAAACAGAAAACCAATGACATTTAATTTTGGAATTCGCCTAACGAATTTTAAAAACTTTTAATTGATTACTTTGTTGATTTTTTTCTGTGTCTTGGTACAAATTGTTTATCAACCTCAAGCGCTTCAAAAATATAAGCTTTTAGGATCTCAACGTCTATTTCTTTGATTGACTTAAACTCTTTCCAATAAATTAATTTACGATTTCCTTTATCGAGAAAATTTAGTTCATCGTTTAACAAATTACCTTGTTGAAATCCGAAACGAACACCATCATAGGTTTTCTTTTTCCCCACAAAACAGAAGCTGGCCAAATAAAAAAGAGTCCTTTATTTCCCATGTAATAGGGTACATTAAAAGACAGTTTTTCTTTTACTTCATTTGTACATTCAAAAATAATATCACGTAAAAATTCGGTGATGATTAGTTCATCCTCTGGAAGGAAATCAAAAAATTCGTTGATTGATTTGAATTTGACGGATTGTATTTTTTTAGTTGAAGGGTTGAAAGGGTGAAGGGTTTATTAGTTGAGAGTTTATGGGTTGAGAGGTTCATTGTAGTGAAGGCGGTTATTGAGCCTCAAGAAATGCGCTCCGTCCATCGCTTGAGTAAAATAAATCCTTATGGATTTCCAGCACCCTTAAAAAAATTCACATCTCTCAACAATTTATTAAAAACATGAAATTGGCCTACCACTAATTTACCATCATTCAAAACCACCCATAATCGGTCTTGATCAAATTCCAATAATTTTCCTTCTAAATCATAACGCGGAATCACAAAGCCTTTTTGAAACGTTGTGATTTTATTTACTTCGCCTGATTTCGTTGTTACTTCAATTATATAATAAGGTTGACTGGCCTTAAGTGAATCAATTCCTTTTTTATCTAACAACGAATTATGCGATTCAAAATGTATCTTTTTATAATAAAGAATATAACCACGAATATAAGTTGTATCAAAAACAGGAACTGGATTTTGATTATTAAAAAGAGAAAAAGAATTTTCTGAATTGGCAACAATTTTAAAATTCAATTCGGGTGTTGCCGGAATTTTCACGTTAATGGATTTTATATCAAGCGGCTCATAATTAAAAATATCCGTGCATTGAAATTCAAGTGGATTGGTGATAAATCGTGAATTTAAACTTCCATGTTCATTAGGCATGTGCATGATGAATGGATCAGGTGACTTTCCTAAATCCGGATCTTTTAAAAGCATATAGGTGCCATAATGATCTGCCGTTGGATTACCGATGTACCAAGTTTTTGTTAAAACCCCATTTTGATAAATTTCCATTTTTTTGTGGTGAGCTGTTAAGTTCTTGTTCACTGTTTCAACTGTAGTTTTTGGAACCAGCGATTTTACAGCTACGTGACGAATTGTTTCAAGTACGGCTTGAACTAAATGTTGCTGAACACATTCACCCGTTTCGGTAGACCATCCTGTTTTTGTTCGGAGTAATTTAATTCCCTTGTTGCCTTCAGTGTCAGTTAAAATTAATTTATCAATTGACGCTGTATCTTTGATTGAAAAATCAGAAAGCGCTTCATCAACTAATTTTGAATTGTCTTGTTTTTGACTTAGCGTGTAAGCCAGATAAGCAAGGCTGGCTGCTACTATAACAATGATAATGGTTTTTAAATTTTTCATACAAAAAATCTGACAAATAATTTAATTGCGAGCAAATTGTCTTTTACGAATCACCAACTGTATGAATCCCAAAATAAAAATAATGATGATAGGAACAGCAATATTTACGAATCGCCAAAACTCTTTTTCATCGATACTTCTTTGTTCGTCTAACATTCTTAACGTTACTGTTTTTGTGCGCACATCGAGCAATGAATTTTCGTCCAACATATAATCAACTGCGTTCAAAATAAACTCAAGATTTCCGTAAGCGAATTTTGGAGAACCATTTTCATTCTGAACACCAAACACATCAACGTTTAAAGGAGCCACTGGGTAAGTGTACATTTGACCTTCTTTGTTCAATGCAGAATCAATTTCATTTCTGATGATATCACCATCTGATACTATTAACATTTTTGTTGAATCACTTTTAAATTTTGATTTAAAATCTGGAGAAGAAAGAAAAGCATCGCTAATTCTATTTTCAAACGGCGAAGAAAATTTTCCTTCTAATAAAACGGCTACCGGAAATTCACCTTGCGATTCTTCATTCCAATTTGGTGTTACGTTGATGATAGAGTAATTTACTCTAGCCCGTGCTTTAAAAATTCTAGAGTTGTAAGATGACTTCAGCAAAACTTTTTTTGTCACATCAACATCACTTGCATTTACAATTTCTATTGAACTTGCATATTCAGCTTTAATGGGATTTAAATTTTTAGTAATTGGATGACTTTCTCTTTGCAACGTTGGATAAAAATACCAATCCACATTTCCAAGCGGATGACCAGGAACATAAAGCGGGCCGCAATCCTTATCAATAATCAAATCAGTATTTAAACGAACGCCATATTTGTAAAGCATGTCTTTTTCAATATTCAAATTAGATGCAACTCCAAACGTTTCGCCTGTCATGTAAAGCGAATCACGATTAACAAACATTGGATCAACAAACCATAAAACTTTACCACCGTTCATGATGTATTGATCAATAATAAATTTATCTTTTTCAGCAAAAGGTTTTGTTGGCGAGGCAACAATGAGCGCATCTACCTCACTTAATGCATCTAATTTTCCACCAAGTGCAATGTCTTTCACTTGATAATACTTAGACAAACTCATTCGCACATCATAGGTTTGCATTGGCATTAATTCACCTTGCCCTTGCAGAAAAGCAATGTTAGGTTTTGCACCACTTGTTACCCGATGAACTGCAGAAATAAGCAGGTATTCTAAATTATTAATTGTTTGATCAGCCAGCCCGCGTGTGTCTTCTTTATTATAAATTACTTGCTTGTTAAAAAACTGAACATAGTCTAAATCCATTCCTTTAAAAGAAACAATTGCGCCTGGCCAAATTGTTTTTACTTCTGCTTTACCTGATTTAATAACTTCAATATCGCACGGAATAATTCCGCGTGCTTTATCATAGATGGATGTCTGAACAGCTAAATTAAATTCTTCGTCTTCATCCCCATTTGGGTCAATGAATTCGTACTGAATTTTATCACCAGCATAAACAATAAATTCATCTAATTTTTCTTGAATTGCATTTCTGATTTTCATTATATCAGCAGGCAAATCACCATCCAAATAAATTTTAAAAAAGACGGCATCTGTTTCACCATCTTCTGATTCAGGAAGGATTTCTCCATTTAAACCGACTATTTCACTAGATCGAATAAAACGATCATTATCTTGAAGCAGTGCAATTGTATTTGGTGATAAAGAATGTCGTTTATCTTCTGTCAAATCAAATCGTCCGAAGAAAAAAGAAAGAATGTAATTGAGTAAAATAATAATTGCCACCATCCCAATGTAAGTGATGATATCGCCCCTAGAAATATTTTTTTTCGTTGCTTCCATCTTTACCACTTGCGAGATTGTAAAACTAATTTTGTTGAAAGCACAAACACTGCAACAAAACTGATGAAATAAATTAAATCTCTTGTATCCAAAACACCTTTTTGACAAGCCGCATAATGCTCCATCATACCCAAATTTCTAAAAACTAAATCGAGTCCGCCAAACTGACTATACACCGCTAACAAGTCTAACCCAAGAAAAAGAAACCATGATAAAAACATGGCAACAATAAACGAAACAATTTGACTATTTGTAACGCTTGAAGCAAAAATTCCAACAGCAACCAAACAAGAACCAAGAAACAACAAACCAAAATAAGAAGTAATTGTTGCTCCGTCATCAATAATTCCAACAGGCTCACCCAAACTATGAACGGTAAAATAATAAATTAGTGTTGGCAAAATTGAAATAAAAACCAACGTAACTCCAGCCAAATATTTAGCCATAATAATCGTCAAATCTGAAATTGGTTTTGTAAATAATAATTCGATAGTACCCGTTCTTTTTTCTTCTGAGAAAGAACGCATAGTAATGGCGGGAATCAAAATGATAAAAATTATTGGACTAATTCCAAAAAAAGGTTTAAGATCTGCAGTACCACCTTCCAAAATATTTGTCTCATAAGAAAAAACCCAAAGAAATAAGCTATTCAAAATCAAAAAAATCGCGATAAAAATATATCCGATGATTGATCCTAAAAAACTTCGTAATTCCTTTAAATATAATGCTTTCATCCTTTTGTATGAGACCCTTGACTTCGACTTCGCTAGGTCGGTGTTAAAAAAATTGTTTGATTTCCAAAATTAATCGATTTTAATGGTCTTCTAGTCTTCTAAATTGTAAATTTTATTAATAATTAAATGTGTCTAAACATTTTCCATTTATTACCTTTTCTGAATTTTGTAACATTTGGTCGGGGCGAGCCAGTCCACTACAAAAAACGCTCAACATTGGATGGGGCCAGCCCGTCCACTACAAAAAAACTCTGCACTCTACCCTCTGAACTATTTACTTTGAACAACCGTTTGCGTTGGCAATGCTAGTTCAATTTCGTTTTGTTTAAAATGTTGAAGAATTTGAATGTTTATTTCGGTTTGTGTTTTTGCGATATCAGATTCTTTGGAGATGAAATAGACAAAATTGAGATTTAGCGCATACGCATCGAATCGATTAAAACTGATTTCGTGTGCCTCTTCAATTTTGTCTTTGTTATCCTCAATTATTTTTCCAAGAATATCAATCGCTTTTTTCATTTTTTCAGGAGACGTAGAAAAAATCAATCCCAAATTCATAGCGATTTTTCTAGTTGGTTCCAACTGAATATTTTCAACCGCATCGTCAGAAAATTTAGAATTGGGAATGGTGACTATTCGGCCTTCTTGATTTTGAACACGTGTGCTTCTGATACCTATCTCTTTTACTGTTCCGTCAATTGCGCCTACTCTAATTCGTTCGCCGACTTTGAATGGTTTATCAATTAAAATCATAATTCCTCCAAAGAAATTTTTGACAGTATCTTGCGCAGCTAAAGCAAAAGCTAAACCTCCAATTCCTAAACCGGCCAACACTGCACCTACGTCAAAACCTGCATTGTTCAAACCAACAATTATACCCAAAACCCAAATGACCAATTTAAGTCCTTTGCGCATCAAAGGTAGAACTTGATTATCTAAATCAGTGCTTGTTTTTTTTGTCATTGGTGTGATGTACTCAACAATAAGGGCATCAACTAAACGCGCAATCAACCAAGCAATATTTATAACTACTAAAAAACCAAATAAACCATCTACAAAATTTTTTGTGTGAGAATATTCAATCGTTATTCCGGCTTCCAAATCTTCGGCCGTTAATTTGGAGACTGAATAATTAAGTCTGTTAAGTGCATAAACCGATGCTGACAAAATCATTCCAAAAATTACTGGCTCTTCAATTTGATCAACAATAATATCGTCCAAATTCGTTTTAGTTTTTTTTGTGAAGCGTTTAATGGTATGCTTAGAAATAAAATAGAGAATTTTTGCTACGATGATAGAGCCCAAAATAATTCCTAGGCAAATGACGTAATCTAATACTGTATTGCCGTAAAAAGTTTTATCCCAAAATTTCATTCGTTCAATTTTTTTTGTAAAAATAGTTATTTAGTTTGCTAAAATTAAATGGACTTGAAAAAAAGTGGACTGTCAAATGCAGATTCAGAAATGATAATGAATTTGAAAATAGAACTGAATCAATTATAAACGTTCAACTTGTAATGCCTTCCCTGTCTGACTGTTGTCAAACAGGCGGGGACACGTTGACACTGCTCAGTCATCGCATCAACCGTATAAACCCTGTCTGCTTGGTGCAGCCAGGCAGGCTTTCAACATATAAACTATCAACTAATAAACCCTTCAACGATTCAACAAAAGGACGTGGCGAGCCAGGCCACTACAAAAAATCTTCACTTCTCTATCTACACTTCTCACAAAATAAACCGGCTAATTCTTTAATCTCCAACGACCGAACCCCCATCTGATTCCATTTAAATAAATCGCAAAATTCCGTTGGATTTGTTGTTGCCAAATTTTTGATAACAATGAAAATCTTTTTCCATTCTTTTTTATTTTCAAAATGACCTAAGAAAAAACCCAGCTTGATGTATTGTTTGTACAATTTTGGTAATTGACCAGGAACCTTGGCAAATTTAGAAAGTAAAATATACGGTTCAGTTGTATAACCCCATTCAATTAAATACTGACAAATAAAATAAGTTTGTTTCAAGGTAAATTTCATTTTCAACACGTTAAACAACAAAATCGGAACCACCATTTTATCAGAGTAGCGGCCGCTTTGAACACCACTAATTAATTCCAAACATTCAATCCAAGCCTTTTGCTTTTTCTGTCTTACCTCAACAGAAACTTCTCCAAAATCAGCAACGTCAATCATTTCATTTGAATTGAAAATATTAAAAAGCAATCGGTATTCTAAATAATCTGAACTGTTTGGAATTGCACCAATTTCTTTTAAGTAATTTAGTTTTTTTTCTGTAATTGTTTCATTCACTAAATTTAATTCTACAATAAACTTATACCAATGCAACCTTGCAAATTCAGGTGTTTCAGGAAAATTTAAATTTAAAAGAGAATCAGCAATTGTCTCATCTCCGTTAATTGCACGATTCGCAATTACTTCGTACAAAGGAATTAATTCACGCAAATTTTTATCAATCACTAAGTCAGCCAAACGCTTCACAGAAAGGCCATACGAACCTTGTTTGATTTCAACATAATCTCTGTAAACAATTCTTACTGAAGAAAAACGAGTCTCGTCTAACAAATTTGCAATTGATTTTTCATTGCTGTGTTGATTGGCCCACATGCGCAACGAATCATCCGAATATTCAACAATACTATTATAACCAAGCGCTATTAAACCAGAACGGAAGTCGTCAAAATTTTCATAAAAATCACTTTTAAATTGCAAATTTGGATAATACTTTGTGAGATGATTTGAAATAATTGCACCTCGTTTTTTAAATAGTTTTTCGTTGCTATTTTCATCACCTTCAATTGATGCTACACCTGTAAAATGAATTTCTTTTATTTCATGTCGACGTTCAACAAGACTATCTAATGCTTCAAGAAGCGGTGCAAAAATCAATGTGTCTTCGTTTGTTTGGCCTCGTTCAAAATTTATTTTTACTTCAACCGAATCTTCAATAATAATTGTTCGTTTCATACTTACAACAGGATTTGGAATTGTAAAATATTCGGTCGGTTTTAAATGATCTGGATCAACGTAAATAGTCATGCTATGCATACACGGCTTTGACCGTTTTACATAATTAAAATCAACTTGAAAAAAAGTATCTATAAATTCTGGTTTCATTCCAACAAAAATTTGCACATAATTTTCGTGCGGATGTATGTCAAGATATTGAATCGATTTTTTATTTACTGAACCGATGTAATAACCATCATAATAAAGTGAATTGTGATAACTAGCGTTACCATTACAATCAAATTGTTCGTTGTGAATTACATCAACTGCAACTGTACCTTTTGCTCCAAATATTTTTGCCAAATTTTGTTTTGCTAATTTGCCACCACTCTCATAAGTATCCATATTCCAATAATAAATTGAATCATTTGACACTGTATACCAACCTAAAAATGCTTCGTCTCTATTCAGTTTTTTTATCGTGCGTTTACAGTTCAAGCATTGGTCAGTATTTTTTACAAAAAGTTCTTCTCCTTGCAAAAATATATATCGCGGAGCAAAAGGTTTTGAACCAAAAACCTGACAGCAATAAAGCATTCCATCATTAATATAAAAACCATAAGCCACAACTTTGAATTCAGGATTTATAATATTTTCATAATGCTCTTTAGATGATTTCCAAACCTCAACAATTTCTTTTGCCAACTTTTGGTAAGTCAATTTATTTTTTGAATCTTCAACCATAACACCAACAGTAATCGCTAGTGCATTTTCGCCAACAAGGTTATGACTACCGCCATAAAAAACGACACGATTATAAGGAGCAAATTTTTCTTTAGAGCGTTGATTGTGCGTCAATTTTTGGTTGACACCCATGTATTCCGCATGATCAATTGCGGCTGACAAAAGAATTCCATCTTGTGTAAGAGAATCAAGTCTTTTACGACCGCGTATCACATTAATTTCAGTCGCAACATTTTCATTCAATAAATCATAATTAAAATTCGCCATGTCAATACGATCCGCTTGACTAAAAGAAAAAGTCGGAATCAAAAACAATATGACGGCTAAAATTTTCATTATAAAATATCAATCAAATTTTTATGCCATGAATTTTTAACTTGTGTGTACCAACGTGTATCCAAATCCTCTTTTGTTTCAATTAAATTATTGAAAACCATTGTTGAAATTTTGATTTGATCTTTTTTCATGAACGCTTTAAATTCAGGCATAGATAAAAGTTGAATTTTATTTTCTGAATCAACGTAGGAAAGTGTCAATCTATCAAAAAAATTAATTTTCAAATCTTCACCCAATTTCTTAATTACCCTTGTCAAAGAATCAATAGAGCAGCCACTCGTAGGGCTTTTCTTTTCATCAGCACCAACAAGAATGAAGAGTGATTTCTCAATTGAAAAATCACCATAAATTTCATTTCCATGCGATGCCCATTGCGGAATAAATTTACTCAATTCTGAATTTATTTTATGTTCATCATCTTTCGATAAAAAGCGATTTGCTTGAAAAACCCAGACTCTGGAATGTGGTGCTAATTTGTTGAGCATATTTTTGTTTTTTTATCGTTTTTTTCTGTTGGATGGGGCGTATTTCGACAGGCTCAATAACCTCCCGTCCACTACATGTATGTCCACATTTTCATTTTGTAATCATCTACTCCTTCATCTTTTAAACGTTGAACAACGAGCTTTAATGTTCGCTCGGCGCGTTTGCGTTCTTGCTCCTTGTCTGTTTTAGATTTGATTTCGTTATTTAGTTGAATCTGAATCATACTTACATCAGCCAACTTTTTGATTTCTTTTTTTTCTTTTGGCATATTGTTTAGGTTGAAAGCCTGCCTGGCTGCACCAAGCAGACAGGGTTTAATGGTTTATTAGTTGATAGTTCGTTAGTTGAGAGTTTATTAATTGAGATTTTTATATCTGTATTTTGAATTTTTTTTATCGACCGTAGCTTTAGTGAAGGTTGAGACATTTGAATTTTGTTTTAATTTATTTCGCTCATCACGCCTTCTTTTAAAGCGTAAGGAGAAATTACTAGTTCTTTAATTTTTAATTTGTCAATAATCCATTTTGTTTTAATTGCTGCTAGTGGCGCCATTTTTTTTCTAATGGGAATGATGTAAGGATTTTCATCACGTTCTTTTTGAGTAGAGGCAATAATTCTGTCCAGGCCCTTTAGCAAAAATGCGCTGTTCATATTCACATATTGGTCGTCAGGTAAATCAATGTCATGTGACAATTTGTAAAAGGTTTCAAACGATCCACTTGACCCAATTAATTTTGCGCATTTGATTCCTTCAAAAAAATCACCTGTCGCTTTTTCGAGATATTCAATTACTGTTTGGCAATCTTTTGTCGTCATCGGATCAGAAAATTTAAACAACTGATAAATGCGTGAAACACCTATCTCAAAACTTTCTGCTTTCTCCACTCCATTTGGTCCTGCTAAAATAAATTCTGTACTTCCACCACCAATGTCCATAATTAAACCTTGTTCAGAAAAAACATAACCCGAACAAACACCTTTGTAAATTAATTCGGCTTCGCGTTTTCCGGAAATGACTTGAATTTTTAAGGCAAGATTTTTTTCAGCCAATTCTAAAAGTTGATTTGAGTTCACCGCATTTCTCACCGCCGAAGTTCCGAAGGCAACAATTATTTCAGCATTTAATTTGCGGCTCATTTCACAAAATTTTGTCAATGTTTGCATTGCTCTTTCTATGGCGTCGGCAGATAATTTATTTTCATTAATCCCTCCTAAACCCAATCCCACACCTTCTTTTGTACTCAGTAATCGTTGAATTCCGGAGTCGCTTTTAATGGCCACCAATAAATTAAATGTATTGGTACCTAAATCAATAATTGCAACTCGTTTATTTTTCAAGTTTAATTTTTTTAGGCTTGTCGCATCCATTTAAATAATTCTCTCCACGTTGATTTTTTTCCATACATCAAAATACCAACTCTGTAAATTTTTCCAGCCAAATAAGTGGTCATAATAAATGTTGCTGTGAGAATGGAAAGCGACAAAACTACTTCCCAAATTCCCACCGTTCCCGCTGCAATTCGCTGCAACATTATAATAGGCGAAGAGAATGGAATTTGCGACAACCACATCGCCGTTGCACCGTCTGCATTGCCTTGTATCATGACTGAAACAATATAAGTAAACATCAACGGCATCATTACGGGCATCATTAATTGTTGTGTATCCGTTTCTGAATCAACTGCCGAACCAATCATTGCAAATAAACTTCCGTACAATAAATATCCACCAATAAAATAAAGTAAGAACATGATAATTAACGTTGGCCAATTGACATAATCAAAAAATACAATTGCCCATTGATTTTGCATTTCAGCAGTTTCCATTCCTGTACTAATTTCACCAATAGCAACGCCGTCGTTTATTCCTTGCCAATTATCCGGAGACATAATGTCCGTGAAAATAAAAGTTTGAACACCAATCATCAAAATAAAAATCAAAACAATCCAAATAAAAAATTGAGTCAACCCAACTAATCCAACAGCAATTATTTTTCCCATCATCAGCTCCATTGGTTTAACGGAAGAGACAATAATTTCAACAACCCTACTTGTCTTTTCTTCAATAACACCGCGCATTACCTGAGCAGCATAAACAAGTATGAATATGAAAATAAAAATGGAAAACACTAAACCAATTGCTTGTGCCTTGTCGCGAACATCCTGTTGTTCTGTATCAGAAAAACTTTTTAAAATAAATTTCATTCGTTGACGAACTTCTCTATACTCAGCAATAGAAAGACCTTTGGCCTCTGCAAAATATTCTTCCAACGTCAACTCAAGTTTATCTTGAATATAATCTTTTGCCTCTGCACTTGGTTCTTCGCGGTAGACGCCCGTAATTGTTTTGTTGGTAACAATGGTTGGGTTGAGTGTAATAAGCACATCGTAAATTTGAAATTCTTCTCGACTCGCAAATGCAGCTGAATCAATATAATCATTGTAAAAACTAAAAGTTGCCGGCGCATTTTTTTCATCTACTCCAATAAAAATTGTGCCTTCACATAAATTTCGTGGATCTGCAACTAAAACCTCTACGTGTTTTTTCTCTTCCATTCCTAACCACATAGCAAGGAACATCAGTCCAACAATTAAGATGGGAACCAAAATTGTGAGGACAATAAATGCTTTTTTCTTAACGCGTGTTGAATATTCGCGACCTATTATTAAACCGATCTTACTCATTTTCGCCTCCTTTCTCTCCGTTTACCGCGCGGATAAAAATATCGTTCATGGTTGGTAAAACTTCGTTAACAGATTCAATGTCTACCGCTGGCATGACAGCATTCAATAAATTATTCAGCGTATTTCCTTTCAATAATTTTACGTGAGCAATTGCACGTTGCTCATCTAATTGCTCTGAATGTACCAACGAATAATCGGCCCAGAGTGCATTGGCAAAACCAAACGACATTCCTTTGTATTGAACGGCGTATGTGTGTGATCTGAATTGCTCTTTTACTTCTTTCAACGTTCCATTCAAAATCAATTTTGCTTTGTCGATTAATGCAATCGAATCACAAATTTCTTCCACACTTGTCATGTTATGCGTTGACAACATAATAGATGTACCATTCTTTTTTAATTGCAAAATTTCTTTGCGCATTAAATCTGTGTTGATGGGATCAAATCCACTAAACGGTTCGTCAAGAATTAATAATTTAGGTTCGTGTAAAACAGTAATGATAAACTGAATTTTTTGCGCCATTCCTTTTGAAAGTTCTTCTACTTTTTTATCGTACCAAGAAGTAATTTCAAATTTTTCGAACCAATATTCTAATTTCTTTTTCGCATCTGCTTTTGAGAGACCTTTTAATCGCGCAAAATAAAGTGACTGTTCGCGGACTTTCATTTTTTTATAAAGACCTCTTTCTTCGGGCAGATATCCAATTTGAGAAATATCGTTTCGGTTAATTTCGCGCCCTTCAATAAAAACTTTACCCGAATCTGGTCCTGTAATTTGATTGATAATACGAATGAGACTTGTTTTGCCGGCGCCGTTTGGGCCTAGCAGACCAAAAATCTCACCTTTTTTAGTGGAGATAGAAATATCGTCAAGTGCCGTGTGACCAGCGTATTGCTTGACAATATGTTCAACCCGTAACATTTCCATGATAATTTTTTAATAGGTATAACTCGTAAAGATAAAATGGTTGCTTGGGCAAAATCCAACTGCACGAAGGAGTTGTTCACAGCAAATGTTTGAATACTTAGGTGTTGACAAGGATTTAAGCCAAGATTTAAAAGCACAAAATTGGTCGCAAACAGGCTATTTTAAAGGTAAAAAAAATCTTAAAATATGTTTGAGTATGTATTACGAGTGAAATAATTAGTATATTTCTGACATGTTAATTCGTAACGTTAATAGAAGTGATCGCGAAGACATTGCCGAAATTTATCAGGCAGTAGCAGAAAGCATGGAAGGAATTTCTCGTAGACCACATGAAATTACTGATACTTATGTTTATTCTTTACTCAATAAAAAAAGCACAGAAATTATTTTTTTAGTCGCGGTTGATGAAGACGAACAAGTTGTTGGAGCTGTACATGCAATAAAAAACGGACTTGAGATGTATAATCATATTCTAACAGAATTAACAGTGTTGGTGAAGCCAGCGTGTCAATCAAATGGTATTGGGCGACAACTAGCCTTTGCTTTTTTAGATCATATTTTTAATCAACGTCCTGATGTGATGCGTGTTGAAATGGAGGTAAATCATAATCTTGAACGTGTTAAAATTTATGAAACTGTTGGTTTTATTCAAGAAGGTCTAGCAAAAAACAGGACTCGTCATGTTGATGGTACTTTTTCTGACAGCGTCCTTATGGCTTGGACAAATCCTAACTTTGTCGCTTAAAAAGCCAATGCAAATTTTCAGTTTTACTCTTATTATTTTATCGGGATTATTCGGACTTATTTATGGTTTTAAAATCACCAATAAATTTGCGAAAGTTATTAATTGGATAATGGTTGTTGCTATTGCTGTTAGTTTTATTCCCATCCCCAATGTTAAAATAGATGGCTTTTATTTGTTTGCATTAACACATCTTTTGGTTATTGTATATGCAGTATCTCACGAACATTTTACACAAGAAAAAAAACTTTTGTTGGCCGCAATTTCTCTGTTAAGTGTTGCACCCATTTTAATTTTTCTTGGAGAAATGCAAGGAATAATGTTCGCCAGTCTTATGTCAATTGTTGTTATTGGAATTTATGTTTACATATTAATAAAAGACATTCAATCTTATAAAGAAGAAATTGGTTTTCTCACAATGCTTGTTGCAAACTCTATTACTTGGTTCGTTGGCGGAGTTATTTATTTTGTTAACTCTTAAAAAGGTATGTGTGTTTTTTTAAGCATATTTCATTATTTAAAGTGAGAAGATGAAGATTGATTCATAAGAATTGCTCGATTCAACAAAACCAACCATTTGCCCTCTGCCATTTTACATTTTCCCTCTTTCAACAAACGTAGTCTCTCATTATTTCGTAATTTTATTACATAATCTAACTAAGATGAGAGCATTTCTACTTTTTATAATTTTTTCTTTTTCGTTTAATCTAATTTTTGCACAACCATTTTGTCAAGAACAGAAACAACATTTTCACAAACATAAATCGCAATTCAAATCTGGCAATGAAGCTTTGAGAAGTGATACTGTGAATGTAATTAATTATGGTGTTTATTTAGATTTTACCAATGCAGATATTGGAACATTAAAAGGAAATTGCGAAGTAAAATTTAGTCCTTTAATGAATGTGAATAGTTTAAGTTTAGATTTATTAGAATTGACGGTTGATTCGATTGTCATGAATAATAATCCAATTGCTTTTTCTTACAACGATACTTTATTAATTGCATTTTTTGGAACAACAATTTTAGCTGGAGCAACAGATAGTTTAACCGTTTATTATCATGGAAGTCCGCAAATGGACCCATCTGGTTGGGGTGGTTATTATATGACAGGTGGTTATTATTTTAATTTGGGAGTTGGGTTTGAATCGAATCCGCATAATTACGGTAGAGTTTGGCATCCGTGTTTTGATAATTTTGTTGAGCGCGCAACGTATCAATTTACAACCTTAACAGATAATGGAAATACAGCTTATTGCAACGGAACACGAACAAGTGTAACAACAGTTGGTACAGATAGTTTACTAACCGTTTGGAAATTGCAAACTGAAATCCCTTCGTATCTCGCATCGTTTGCTGTTTCAAATTATACACATATTTCTCAAATTTATTCTTCTGTTTTACAAAGTATTAACATACCCATGTGGTTGGCTGCAAAACCATCTGACACAACAAATTTGAAAAATTCTTTTTTGCATTTAATAGATGCAATGTCTGCTTTTGAAAATTATTACGGCCCTTATAATTGGGAAAGAGTCGGTTTTGTTTTAGTTCCTTTTAGTTCTGGAGCGATGGAGCATGCTACAAACATTGCTTATCCCTTGTTAACAGCAAATGGAACTTTAACTTATGAAACATTAATGGCGCACGAACTTTCGCATCATTGGTGGGGTGATTGGGTGACATGCACAACGGCAGAAGAAATGTGGATCAATGAAGGAATGGCATCTTATTCAGAAAAATTATTTTTAGAATGGGTGTATGGATATGCTGATTACATGGCAGAAATGCGCGACAATCATTACAAGGTTTTACATTTAGCACACATCAATGATAACGGTTATTATGCGCTGAATGCTGTTCCTGTTCAATATACGTACGGCGATCATAGTTATAAAAAAGGTTCGGATGTGATGCATACGCTTCGTGGTTATTTAGGTGATGCTAATTTTTTTGCTGGACTAAAAGCAGTTCAAACACAATTTGGTGGAGGCAATGTTTCAAGTTCAGAATTTATGCAAAGCATGAATACCATTGCTGGTGTTAATGTAACAGATTTTTTTAATGCGTGGATTTTTCAACCTGGCTTTGCCCATTTTTCAATTTCAAATTATACCGTTACACCAAGTGCAGGAAATTATAATGTTCAAGTTGTTGTTGATCAAAAATTAAAAGGCGGTGCCGATTTTCATAACAATGTTCCGTTGCAATTAACTTTTAAAGATGCAAATTGGAATGAACATACCGAGCAAATTATTTTAAGTTCTTCTTATCAAGTTTTTAATTTTACTTTACCGATTAATCCAGTTTTCGTTGGTGTAAATCTGGATGAAAAAATTAATGATGCAACAACCGCAGAAAATAAAACAATTACATCAACAGGAACTTTATTAATGAATTATGCGAACGTGCGTTTTTCTATTACAGATGTTGTAGACTCAGCCTTTGTGCGTATTGAGCACAATTGGGTTTATCCGGATGTTGTAAATGTTCCTGCTAATGTTCAAATTTCAAAAGAGCGTTATTGGAATGTGCACGGTGTAGATTTGCATAATGTAACTGGCACATTGCGATTTGAATTTAATGGAAAATTAATTCCTTCAGGTTATTTGGATACTGAATTATTGGTTGATTTAGGAAATCAAAATTTTATTGAAGATAGCCTTGTTTTATTGTATCGTCCGGATGCACAATCTGCTTGGCAAATTCATAATGACTATAATATGAATTATGTAAGTTCCCATACAGACATGCAAGGTTTTATCACGACAAATTATTTTGCAGGTGGACAATATACATTTGGTTATCGAACAAATTCTGTTGATATACACGAAGTAAATAATTCTGACAAAACTTATTCCATTTATCCAAATCCTGCGTCAGATAGCATGAACATCGATTTAAGAAATTGGAATGAAGAAAATTTGACACTAGAAATTTATGGCATCGAAGGAAAACTTGCTTTACAGAAAAAAATAAAAGGCGGAGAAAATAATCTTATTCAAATTGAAACACTGGATAACGGAACTTATTTAGTACTCATCAAAAATAAAGAAGGAATGACGCTAGGGAGTAAACGGGTTGTTGTTGAGAGATAGTTTTTTTTAACACAGAGAGAAGCGCAAAGCAACCATATCTTGGGTAATCGCAAAGGATCGCAGAGTTTGAGTTTGTTGAATTAGTAATACTTTTTTGCCACGCATGCACAAATGGCGCTATTGGTTAATCAAAGTCCCTCAAAATAAATTCACTTATTCAGCATTCGTGACAACATAAATTTCTAAAACTTATACCAAAATTATTTTTTTTAGTTGATTCATTTTCATTTTTTTGCCACGAATTAACGAATAAAATTGCGGCCGCCAATTGAGAAGCCCTTCGTGTCTTTGTGGCAAACAAGAAATCACATCAGATTTTATACCAATGTGATTTATAAATTATGCCAATAATTATAAATCTTACAGTGGTTTATGCCGATTGGAAAGAAGTTTGGT
>Ga0105048_10004018_pt1 | contig 24107 bp, 23 predicted proteins | sample MAT05_FD_78382 | JGI IMG/M metagenome (GOLD analysis project Ga0105048, IMG submission 78382) | Freshwater microbial communities from Lake Fryxell liftoff mats and glacier meltwater in Antarctica - MAT-05 | ecosystem: Environmental > Aquatic > Freshwater > Ice > Liftoff microbial mat | place... | reverse complement strand
GAGCACCACCACCACGCCGCCGGTCATATACTCGCAGCAGTGGTCGCCCACGCCCTCGACTACCGTGCGCGCGCCGCTGTTTCGAACCGCGAACCGCTCGCCGGCCAGGCCCGAGAAGAACGCCTCACCCGCGGTGGCGCCGTAGAGCACGGTGTTGCCGACGATCACGTTGTCTTCAGGCACGAACCGACTCGCGCTGGGAGGCCGAATCACCAGCTGGCCGCCCGACAACCCCTTGCCCGCGTAGTCGTTGGCCTCGCCCTCGAGCTCGAAGGTCAGCCCGCGGGTGAGAAACGCGCCGAAGCTCTGACCCGCCGAGCCCTGAAACTTCACCCGAATCGAATCGTCAGGCAACCCGGCCGCCCCGTGGGTGCGAACGATTTCTCCCGACATCATCGTGCCCACCGCGCGGTGCGCATTGGTGACCGCAACCTGCAGTGAGCTGGCTGCTCCACCCGCGATGGTGGCCGCCGCCTGACGCATCAGCTCGTGATCGAGGTGATCGCTCAGGTCTTTTCTCTGAAACTGGCTGCACCGCCTCGGCGCATTCACTGGCGCGTTGGGCACCGCCAGCAGCTGCGACAGGTTGAGCTTCTTCGCCTTCCAATGCGCGACGGCCTCGCGTTGGCTGAGCAACTCGACCCGGCCGATGGCCTCATCGAGCGTGTGAAACCCGAGCACAGCCAGCCGAGCCCGCAGCTGCTCCGCCATCAGCATGAAGAAATTCACCACGTGCTCTGCCTGACCGGTGAAGCGCTCCCGCAGCTTCGGGTCTTGGGTGGCGATGCCGACCGAGCAGGTATTCAAGTGACACTTGCGCAGCATCACGCAGCCCTCGACCACCAGCGCGGCCGAGGCCACCCCGAACTCTTCAGCGCCGAGCAGGGCGGCGATCATCACGTCGCGCGAGGTGCGCAGCCCGCCGTCGACCTGCAGCCGAATGCGATCTCTCAGCCCGTTCTGCACCAGCACCTGCTGCGCCTCGGCGAGCCCAAGCTCCCAGGGCAGGCCGGCGTGCTTGATCGACGAGAGCGGCGAGGCCCCGGTGCCGCCCTCGAACCCTGACACGGTCACTCCGCCAGCGCCGGCCTTGGCCACACCCGCCGCCACCGTGCCGACGCCCGATTCGCTCACCAGCTTCACGCTGACCCGTGAGGTCGGGTTGACCGACTGCAAGTCGTAGATCAGCTGCGCCAGGTCTTCGATTGAATAGATGTCGTGATGCGGAGGCGGAGAGATCAACGTCACGCCCGGCGTCGACCACCGCACCTTGGCGATTCGCTCATCGACCTTGTGGCCTGGCAGCTGCCCGCCTTCACCCGGCTTCGCGCCCTGCGCCACTTTGATCTGCAGCTCGGCCGCGTTGACCAGGTACTCGGTGGTCACGCCGAACCGCGCGCTGGCCACCTGCTTGATCGCGCTGCGCCGCCAGTCACCGTTCGGGTCTTTGCCGAAGCGCCGAGGCTCTTCGCCGCCTTCGCCGCTGTTCGAGCGCCCGCCGATGCGGTTCATCGCGATGGCCAGGGTCTCGTGGGCCTCGGCGCTGATCGACCCGAACGACATCGCGCCGGTGACGAAGCGTCGCACCAGCTCGGTGGCCGGCTCGACCTCGCTCAACGGTACCGAGTGAGGCACAGGCTCGAACTGGAGCAACGAGCGCAAGGTGCACAGCGCTTCGCTCTCGTCGTCGGCCAGGGCCTCGTAGCGCGCGTAGACCTTGGGGTCGTTGCTGCGCGAGGCGTGCTGGAGCGCGGCGATGGTGTTGGGGCTCCACTTGTGAATCTCGGCGTCGCGGCGCCACTGGTACTTGCCGCCGACCACCGGCACCTCGAGCTCGAGCGGAGTCACGAAGCCGAACCCGCGTCGGTGTCGCTCGATGCTCTCTCGGCCCAGCTCCTCGAGCCCGACGCCTTCGATGCGAGAGGGGGTACCTCGAAAGTGCGCATCTATCAGCGTGCGATTGATGCCCACTGCTTCGAAGATCTGCGCCCCGCGGTACGACTGCACCGTCGAGATGCCCATCTTCGACATCACCTTGAGCAGGCCCTCGTTGATGGCGTGAACGTAGTTCTCATCGGCCTTGGGGTGCATCGACTGCACCGAGTCGAGCGCGAGCCAGGGGTTCACCGCCGCCGCACCGAAGCCGATCAACAACGCAAAGTGGTGCACCTCGCGGGCCTCGGCCGTCTCGACCACCAGGCCGGTGTGCCGGCGAATACCGTCGCGCACCAGCCGCTGGTTCACTGCTGAGACCGCGAGCAACGAAGGTATCGCCGCGTGCTTGGTGTCGACCCCGCGATCAGAGAGCACCAGAATGTCATTGCCTGCATCGACCGCCGCCACCGCGCTGTCGCACAGCTGGTCGACGGCCAGCTCGAGCGCCCCGGGCAGCGCATGCGGGTAGAGCAGCGTGAGCACCTTCGGCTCGAAGTGACCGGTACCTTGCAGCCCCAAGATGCGGGCGAGCTGGTGATTGTTCAGAATCGGGCCGGGCAGGGTGAGCTGGTGGCACTGTTCGGGCGTCTCTTCGAAGGTGTTACCGTCAGGGCCCAGCGCGGTCGCCAGCGACATCACCAGCGACTCGCGAATCGGGTCGATGGCGGGGTTGGTCACCTGCGCGAACAATTGGTGAAAGTAATCGAACAACGGCGGAGCCTGGTCGCTCAGCACCGCCAGCGGCGCGTCATTGCCCATCGACCCGGTGGCCTCTTTGCCGGTGGTCGCCATCGGCTCAAGCAACAGCCGCAGGTCTTCATCGGTGTAGCCAAAGGCCCGCTGCAGACGCGCCAGATCTTCGCCGCCAGTCACGCGGGGAGGGCTCACCTCGGCGATTTCGGCGAAGGTGAACACATTCTGCTGCAGCCACTTCCGGTACGGCCAGCGCGCGACGATGTCTTGCTTCACCGCTTCGTCTTCGAGAATGCGGCCCTCGGTCGTGTCGACCAGAAACATTTTACCCGGCTGCAGCCGACCCTTCCGGCGAATCTGAGCGGCGGGCAGGTCGATGACTCCGGCCTCGGAGGCAAGAATCACCCGGTCGTCTTCGGTGACCACGTAGCGCGCGGGGCGAAGGCCGTTGCGGTCGAGCGTGGCGCCCACCAGGTAGCCATCGGTGAAGGTGATCGCGGCCGGCCCATCCCACGGCTCCATCAGCGAGCTGGTGTACTCGTAGAAAGCGCGGCGCGCGTCGTCGAGCTGGGCGTTCCCATCCCACGCCTCGGGTATCATCATCATCATGGCGTGCGGCAGGGTGCGACCGCCGAGCACCAGCAGCTCGAGCATGTTGTCGAACTGCGCCGAGTCGCTCTTGCCCGGCACGATGATCGGGTGAAGCCGGTCGAGGCTGCCGCCGAACTTGGCCGACTGCAGTAGCGAGCGCCGCGAGGTCATCGCGTTGCGGTTGCCCTGCACGGTGTTGATCTCGCCGTTGTGGGCGATGAACCGAAACGGCTGCGCCAGATCCCACGTGGGGAAGGTGTTGGTCGAGAAGCGCGAGTGCACCACCGCGATCGCGCTCACGAAGTCGGGCGCGTTCAGGTCGGCGTAGAAGTGCGGCAGCTGCGAGGGCAGCAACAGGCCCTTGTAGACGATCGTCTCGGCCGACAGCGACACCACGTGAAACCGCCCGTCGTGGTCGACGCCGCTCTCGCGAATGCGGTTTTCGGTGAGCTTGCGAATGATGAACAGCTTTCGCTCGAAGGCGCTCGGCACCACCCGTTTGCGCCCGATGTAGATCTGCCTCATCACCGGCATCACCGATCGCGCCAGCGGCCCCAGGTGCGAGACGTCGACCGGCACATCGCGCCACCCGAGCAGCTGCTGCCCGTTGGCGTGAATCACCTCGGCGAAGATGCGCTCGCACTCCGCGCGCGCGAACGGGTCGGTCGGCAGAAAGACCTGGCCCACGCCGTAACAGCGGCGCCTCGGCATCTCGAAACCCAGGCGCACGCCTTCGCGCTTGAAGAAGCGATGTGGTATCTGCACCTGTATGCCTGCTCCGTCGCCGGTGAGCGGGTCGGCTCCGGTGGCCGCGCGATGTCGCATGCGATGAAGCACCTCGAGTGCCTGCTCGACGATCGAGCGCGATTTCTCTCCGCGAAGATGCGCCACGAAGCCGATGCCGCAGGAGTCGCGCTCGGTCTGCGGGTCGTAGAGGCCGTGTCGGCCAGGAGGGCTCGTGTCGCTGCGATGACGCACTGTGTGTTCACCCTAATGCAGCGTCACCATCAACCACTGTCGAAAATGTCAGCAGCTCGGTCGACAGCGACTTCGGTCACTCCGCGTGGCTGATCGAATCGCTTCACTTGAAGGGGGCCCGCAGGCCTTCGACCGATGGCGAATGGCGATGGAGCGCGAGCCCCTCGTGCACCAGGTTCGCTTTGTCGGCTTGGCTGCGGCCTTCGCTCGTCTTCGCGGATTTCGAGAAAGACACATTCGGCAATGGAAGCCGCAACCGTCGAGCCATCTGTGTCGGCCTGGAGACGGACCTCGTGTTGGCCCGTCTGCAGGCCCAGTTGAAGACCGCCGGCGCTGCAGTCACGCGGTTAGACCCGCTTGGCTTCGGCGCTGGCGACCCCATGTTCTGGGACGGTGAGGGCTACGTCTGGTTCGACGAAGACCTCTCGAACGTCGACGCGGTCATCGTGCGGCGCTTACCTGCCGAGCGAGCGCTGCCGCCACAAGGCGTCGCGGTGACAGCAGCTCATGTCGAGCGTGCTGGCACCGAGGCGATGGAGCGCTCGCACTTCTTCGAAGCCTGGCTGTGGGACGCGGAGCAGCGCGGAATACCAGTCTACAACCCCCACGCTTCGCGCCAGTTCGATCACAAGCCGCTGCAGCTGGCGATGCTCCAGCGCGCGGGCGTGCCGATGCCTCGCACCATGATCACCAACTCAGGTCGCGCCGCCGGGTTGTTCGCCGATGACGTGGGCGAGGTCATCTACAAGCCGGTCGGCGGTGGGCGTGAGACCGAGCTTCTCACCGCCGAGGCACGCGCACGCCTCGGCCTGTTGGGCAGCGCGCCGATCATCTTTCAAGAGCGCATTGTCGGCCCCGACTGTCGGGTGACGGTGATCGGTGGCGAGATCGTCAGCCAGGTCGAGATACCGTCGCACCCCGTCGACTACCGGCTGGGCGAAGCGTACCGCGCCGGTCAACAGACCTACCTCGAGCTCTCACTGCCGCCAGAGATTCAGGCGCTGGCCCGTCGCGTCGCCGACCTTTGCCACCACGCGGTGTCGGGCATCGACCTCAAGCGCGGCCCCGATGGCCGTTACCTGGTGCTTGAGGCCAACTCGGCGCCGGTCTACCTCGACATCGAGCTCAAGGCCGGCCACGCCATCACCGCGCGTTGGGTCGACTTGGTGATGCGCAAGTCGCTCCGGTTCTGAGCGGCGCAGCGGAGACCCCGCCAAGCTGATGCCACCTGCTCTTCTCAGCTTCGAGACGGCTGCTCGAATCGAGTAGCGAAGCGTCGGCTGAGCACCATCATGGCCAGACTCAGCCAGACCGCGAAACTGAAGTACGCGGTCATCCAAGGTATCTCGGTGCTCCAATCTGCCCAGCTGAAGGTGACGACCCAGCGATGGGTAAGGTCGTGTAGACCGTCGCTCAAGCCGAAGAACTGCTTGCCGTCGGCGAGGTCTGCGCGCCAACGATTGAAATACATCGGCACGTCGACGGTCATCATGAACGCGATGTAGGCAGGTATCGCGACGTATGACGAAATCAACACGGGCTTCGGCGCTTTCGGCCAGACCGAGATGAAGCCCGCGAGCAGCACGGTGGCAGCGATCGCCCAAAGTGATTCTTCGCAGGTGTTGCCGATGAAGTTGGTGGTGATGACCGCGTACCAGGAGCAGCACTCCGCCAACGCGATGATCGGCACCACACACTGAGCGAGGCGCATCGCAGCGCGCGACCCAGCCGCCTGCCCAAGCAAGTACAAGAACGCAGCCGCCTGCGCCATGAAGGCGAGCTCACCTACGGTGGCTACCGAGCGGCCTACGAACACGGTCGACCACCACGAGTCGACGAGGCAGAAACGCTGCACATCGGCTCTCGGCAAGAACGAGCGAAATGCGCACACAAAGACGTAGATGCCGCAGAGCACGGTCTGCCGATTCAGCGCCGCCTTCGCACGCAGCCCCAGCGTCAGCCAGAGCACGATGTTCATCATGGCAATGCCCGAGAGCACCCGCCACCACATCACCACGCCTTCAGACCCCTGTTGCACGGTACGAAGGTATCTCGGCGTGGCGGTCTCGTCGTGTGACAGGGGTGCGTCACCGCCCGCACCACGGGGTCAAAGTCACGTTCGCGTAACCATGCCCGCCGGAAACGCAGCTCAGGGGCGTGACAACGAACGTGATGTTGCCTGAAGAGAAGAACGCCAAAGCGTTGTGCAGTTCGTTGAACGCTGATTCAGAGTTGTGACGTTGCACGCGCTCGACGACCTTGTTGCGACAACGGCACGGCACCATCAGTGATTCGATGCGATCGAGCAGTCATGCTCATCACGACCACTTCTCACCGCGCAGGTCTCAAAACCCTCATTGCGACAGCGGCTCTGCTCCTCGCCTATGTGCTCGGCATCGCGGCGTTGTTCAGTACATTCAAGCAGAGTTCGACGCAGACGACTTCCAACGCTCGAAAGTAGATTATTCGAAGGTGCGGACGTGCGAACGACTGCCCATCATCGCGGCGCTCTACGGCCGCGTCGGGGCTGACGGAGGCGGCGGTGGAGGGGTCGCGCGAGGGAAGGTGGCGGTGAAGGTCGTGCCGTCGGCCTCGTTCGAGGTCACCCCCACCTCGCCCCGGTGCGCCTTGGCGATTTGACGAACAATGTACAGACCCAGCCCGACACTGCGCGAGGTGCCGCTGCTCTGCCCGCCCCGGGTCATCGGCTCGAAGATCTTCCCCTGCAGCGCGGGAGGAATCGGCTTCCCGTGGTTGTGCACCGCGACCGAGAACGTCTCCTCGTCGACCGTCGAGGTCACCGTCACCAGCTTGTCTGCCCCGCCGTAAGTCATCGCGTTCGAGACCAGGTTGCCGATCAACTGCGCCAGCCGATGTGAATCGACCGAGGCCGTGCCGTCACCGTTCTGCTCGTGCTTCAACAACCGCCCTGAGTACGCCAGCGCCAGCTCGTCGACGCTCTCGGCGACGATGGTGTGAAGCTCAAGCCGTCGAGCAGTCACGGTGATGCCTTTGCCCAGGCGCGCCTGCGTGAAGTCGAGCAGGTCGCCGATGAGGCGGGTGGCGCGATCTTTCGAGCGGCTGATCTGGGTGACGACGCGTTGCTTGCCCTCGTCGAGCTCACCGCGCATCAGCAGCGCCGTGCCCATCGCGATGCTGGCCAAGGGGTTGCGCAAGTCGTGGCTGACGATGCCAATCATCTGCTCGGCGAAGAGCGCCCGGTCTTTCGCTTCGTCCTGGAGGCGAGTCGCTTCGCGGAACAGCTCTTCGAAACGTTTTCGCGAGAGCACCAGCTCGCGTTCGTACTTGTCGCGGTCGCGGGCGACGAAGGCCGCCAACTGGTGAACGACGGCGCCTTGCTCCACTCGTCGCAGCGCGTTGATCACCATCGGTATGGCCGAGCCATCACGATGAATGATCTCGACCTTCACCTCCGCGATGGAGCCCTGCATCTGGAGCAGGGGCAGCCAATGCGTCTGGTGAAAAATGCGGCCGCCCATGTTGAGCAGGTCTTGAAACTTGAGCTTGCCGCTGAGCTCTTCAGGCGAGTATCCGACCCACGCGCAGAAGGTGTGGTTGGCCCCGGTAAAGGTGCCGTCTTGCGTGGTCTGCACCAGCCCGCAAGGCGCCGTGTCGGTCTCGAACTTCAGAGCCTTTCCTTCGCGAGAAACCCGTCGATGGCGTCGATGCTGAGCCCTGGCGCGCTGAGGTGAGGGCAGTGCCCGACGTTTTCAATCACGGCCAGGGTGCTGTTCGGCAACTGGCGGTGCAGGTACTGACCGACGGCGCGGGGGGCGATGATGTCGTCGGTGCACTGCAAGATCGGCGTCGAGGCCTTCAGCTTCGGCACGTCAGCGCGGTTGTCTGACAAGAACGTGACTCGCGCGAACTGCTTGGCGACGTCGGGGTCGGTGCGACAGAAGCTGTTGGTGAGCTCAACGCCCAACTGCGGTTGATCAGGAGCCCCCATGATCGCCGGCGCCATGTTGCTCGACCAACCCAGGTAGTTGCTCTCGAGCGTCTCGAGGAGCGACTCGATGTCAGCGCGGGTGAAGCCGCCGATGTAGTCACCGTCGTTGATGTAGCAAGGCGACGGGCCGACCATGATTTGCGCGGCGAAGCGCTCGGGCGCTTTGAGGTTCGCCAGCAGACCAATCATCGCGCTCACCGAATGGCCGACGAAGATGACCGGGCCTTCAGCGAACTCGCGAACGATCTCGACCACGTCGTCGGCGTAGCCGTGGAGCGAGTTGTATTTCTTGGGGTCATACGCCTTCAGATCAGACTTGCCGCTGCCGACCAGGTCGAAGAGCACGGTGCGATACCGCGCCGAGTACTTCTCCGACAGGAAGCGCCACATGTGCTGGTCGCACCCGAAACCGTGAGCGAAAACCATGGTCGCCGGCCCGCTTCCAGAGACCTGCACGTTGTTGCGTTGTTGGACGGACACGAGAGAGCCCTTGATTGAAGGAGGCGATGCGAGGACTCGTATAGTCAAAGCCTTCGCGCTGTGGCTCTCGAAAAGCGCGTCAAGGGCCCCCAGCGTCGTCGTCGAAGCGCCCCGAGCTCCCACCGCCGGAGATGAAACGAACTCGGCGCCACCAGCACGACCCCGGCGTCATGCAGCAGCTGGCAGGTTGCAGCCGCGAGGGGTTACCGAATCGCCGTGGCTTCGATGGCCGCACGCAGCTCGTGCAACAGCTCGCCTGGGAAAGGCTGTCGACCTGGCACCCTGACCGGCGCGACCGCCGCGACCGCGTTGATCAGCAGCAAGCCCCAGTCACCGTCGACACGAATCGGCGCCCGCCGGTGGGGAAAACGGTGCGCGATGAAGGCCTCCGCCAACGAGCGCACTCGCGGTCGCTCGTTCGGCACCAGCACCAGCGACTGCCCGTCCCACGCCATCACGCTGGCCAGACATGACTCGTAGATCTCGTCGCCCGCGGCGCTGATCAACAAGGTCATCGCGCCCGTCGCCCGCACCGCGTCGTACACCGAAGGCGGAGTCGGCTTGGGAATCGGGCCCTGGCCTCCGATGACTGGCGAGACGGTGGTGCGCAGCTCGGCGTCTTCGACCAAGCGAGTGCCGGCGCGTCGCTCGATTCTCAGCTTGTTGCTCTCGGCGCGCAGAGAGTAGATGCCCTCCGCGGCGGTGGCGGCGAAGCGCTGGAAGGGCTCTCGCACCTGCGGGCCCAGGCGCTCGGCGTGCGCCTCGAAGAGCACCACGCCCCGCTCCGACACGCGAAGGGTGGTGTAGCTCACGCCAACGCTCCCAGTTTGAGGCGCAGCTCGGCCAGCTCCGAGTCGGCCTTCGAAGCCCAGGTGATGCCGCCGCCGACGCCGTATCGCCAGGTCGTGCCGTGCGCGCGCTGCGCGGTGCGAATCAGCAACGAAGCACGGCAGCGAGGCCCGTGTTGATAGGCCAGCAGCCCACAGTAGAAGTCTCTGGGAGCGCCCTCGAGCCGGGCGATCAACGAACGCGCTGCTTCTCTGGGCGCACCGGTGATCGAGCCTCCTGGGTGAAGCTGGGCCAGCACTTCGCGAAGGCTCACCTCGGCGCGCAGCTGACCTTCGATGTCGCTCACCGCCTGCACCACGTAGGGCAGCTCGAGAAACCGTCGCGCGTTGGGCACCTGCACCGAGCCGGGCACGCACAGATGATTGAGGTCGTTTCTCAGCAGGTCGGTGATCATCGCCAGCTCGGCTTGATCTTTGACGCTCGCTTCGAGCCAGGCGCGCTGATCAGCAGCGGCGGTGCCCTTCATCGGCTCGGCGCGCGCGCGCCGCCCCTCGAGGTCGAAGAGCATCTCGGGGCTCGCCGACACCACCTCCCACACCGCGCGCAGTCGAAACCAGGCGGCGAACCGGGGCACCCCGCGCCGACACAACGCGGCCAGCAGCTGCGCTCCCGTCTCGCACTCGACCCAGGCCGGCCGGGTGAGGTTGACCTGGTAAACGTCGCCAGCGGCGATGGCCTCGCGAATCAACTCGACCTGCTCCAGGTAGTCGCGCTCGTCGAGCGACCAGGTCAGCGCCGGTGGCTCGATGTCGAGCTCGAGGTCGATGCGCTCGAGCCGACCAGACAGCTGCATCGCCGCAGCCCCTGGCGTTTCGTAGCGCGCCAGGTACACCGAAGCGTCTGGCGGCGTGCTGGTGCCCGGTTCGACCAACCGCGCCTCGCGCAGCAAGCCCCACTGCGAAGAGTCGCTGAAGCCAGGCGCGAGCAGCACGAAGTCGTCTTGGCCTTCGAGGCTCGAGAGCTTCACCTTCATTGCGCGCTCCGCACGAAGGCCTCGACCAGGCGGCGACCTTCGGGCGTGCCGTGCGAGTCAGGGTGAAACTGCAGGCCGGCCATCGGCAAGGTGGCGTGCTCCAGCGCCATCACCGTGCCGTCGTCGAGCGTGGCGACCACCCGCAGCGGGCTCTCGACCTGACGCAGCGACAACGAGTGATACCGCATCACCTCGAAGTCTCCGTCGATGAACCGGGCGCTGTGATGAAAGCGGGCCACCGCTCGCTTGCCGTGCGCGGGAGTGGAGCGCTCCAGCCGCGCGCCGAAGGCCAGCCCGATCGCTTGGTGACCGAGGCAGATGCCCAACGTCGGCAGCGCGCGCTCGGCCGCCGCCTGCACCAGCGTGATCAGCCCCGCTCGCACCGGGTCCATCGGCCCGGGCCCGATGATCAACAGCTCGGCGCCTTCAAGCGAGGCGAGTGTGCGCGGAGTATTACCTTCGACCACGTGCACCGCGTGTCGCTCGAAAGGGAGCACCTCGAGCACGTTCCACGAGAACGAATCGTGGTTTTCGACGAAGACGACACGCACGTTTCGACCGTACTGCACGCGCGCGGGCCGCGAGTGCGTTATTCTTCACGGCTCATGTCTTCAGGCCCAACGATGATTCGACTGCCGGTGCGCTACCCACATCGGGGCGCGGTGCTGGCGAGCTCCCGCGCTGACGGCACCAACCTGACGCTGTTCGTGCCGGGCTGGGTGAACCTGGCCATCGGCGCCGACGTGGTGCTGGAGATCACCTTCGGCGATTCAGACCTTCACTTCGAAATCGAGGGTCGGGTCAGCTTTCAGCGCAAGCTGCCCGCGGGCCCGAGGCAGCAACCGGGCTTGGGCTTTGCTTTCGTCGGCGCGCAGAAGCGCCCCGCCGCGCAGATGCTCGCTCAGTGCGCGGGCAGGGCCGCCGAAGACGGCACCGCGATGGGCACCCGCCACCCGGTCACGCTCTCATGCTTGGTGAAGTTCAACGGCAGCAACGTGCCCGCCGAGGTCAAAGACCTGTCGAACAGCGGAGCCTTCATCGGCGCGCCAAAGGTGCGCGGGCTGCGCGAAGACGAAGAGCTGACCATTCACCTCGAGCCGATCTTCGGCCGGTGGGGCGGGCAGATTCTGCACGCGCGGGTGATCTGGGTCGGCGAGAAAAAGGGCATGGCCGGCTTCGGGGTGCGCTTCGTCGATGACACGATGCACGTGCGCACCAGCCTGAAGAAGCACCTCGGGCAGTAGCTACTTCTTCGACCAGCCTTTGGCCTTCGCCGCGGTCTGGCTAAGCGCCGCCGACGCGAGGTAATAGAGCTGAGCCGCGCCTTCCGCCGACTCTGGGCCGCCATCTCTCTCGAAGCGCAGCGCCACCGTGAGCAGCTCGGCCGCGGTCTTGCCCCGCTTCGGTGCGGCCAGCGTGGCGAGCGTCTCGTACCAGGCCTTGAGCTTCGGTTTGGTCAGCGCCAGCGAGCTTTTGGTGGTTTTGAAGTCGGCGAGCACCTTCTTGACGGTGCTGCTCAGCGCGGCGGTCTTCGCTTCGCTCATCGGGAGTGCATCAACACCAAGAGAAATGAGGCGATCGTGCGCAGCTCGTCGGCGTTGATCTTCGGCCCGCGATCTTTGGCCAGCTCGGCCTCGCTCACTCTGGGGCCCTGCGCTTTGAGCCGCGCTTGCACCGACTCTCGCAGAGCAAACGCGTCGGCCTTGCCCTTCGGGTCGGCCCGGCGATCAACCCGGTTGATGACCGTCTCCGCCCAGGCCAGGTCGTCGCTGGAGACGTTGCCGTCGAGCAGTCGCCCGGCCACCTTGTTGCTGTGGCGTTTGGCGATCTCTTGAATCTGCATGCTGTCGACCTTCATTGTCGTCACGGGTGCTCCGGTTCGAGGCGTAGGAGTGATTTACTTGAGGTGTGCTCCACAGCACAAACGTGATGTGCGGTTTCTCTGCTATCTGGCCGCATGGCCGCGCACCGCTATCAAGTGGTCGATAATTTCTCACCTGATGCGAAAACGCTGCGAGCGCATTTCGAGCAGCGCTTCGAAGACCCTCGGGCCACGCATGCCAACCGATTCGTGTGGGATTTGTGGAACGTGCCCGGGCAGTACACGGCCCTGAGAACGCCGGCTTACACCTTTTTCCCCAAGCGGCAATACGACGCGTTTCATCAGCAGCTGGTGTGGTGGGGCAGGCGGGTGCTCGGCTGCCACGACGTCTCGCCGCCCTGGCTCAGCTGCTACGTCAACGGCTGCGAGCAGCGATTGCACGGCGACCTGCCCCACGGCCACCACGCGTTCGTCTTCTCTTTGACTCCCTGGCGCCAGCGAACCTTTCGCGGCGGCGAGACCATGTTGCTGCGCGACGAGGTGCTCGACTTCTGGAGCGACTTCACTTCGTCACGCGGGCTCGAAGAGGGCGAGGTCATCGAGACCATCGACCCGCTCTTCAATCGACTCACCGTGTTCGACCCGCGCTTGCCGCACGGCGTTCGCCGGGTCGAGGGCTCGATGGAGCCGCGCGAGGGCCGGCTGGTCATTCACGGCTGGTTCGTGCAGCCGCGCCCGTTCATCGAAGGGCCACTGCGGGCACAGGCGTTGAGCGCGGGCATTGATCAGGTGACCGAGGCGATCATGCCGCTGCTCGAGCAGGGGCTCCCGCTCGCCGGGCTGCTGAGCCTCGGCTTCGAGGTCGAGCCGTCAGGGCAGGTCGCGAAGCTGCGGGTGCTGGCCGACACGACCCGCGTGCCTCGGGGCGCCGAAGCCGACCTCGCGCGCTTGCGCCGGCTAATCACCCGCACCGCCAGATCGCTGCGCTTCGGCAAACAGTCGGCGAACTCGCGAGTCACCTTACCGATGGTGTTTGAAAGGGGCAGTCAATGAGCAAGACCCAAGTCTCGACCGAGGTGGCAGGGGTGTTGGCCGACTTCGAGCTCACCGCAGGGCGCATGGCGATGCCCGCGGCGAAGCTCACGGCGTGGCGGGGCACGATGAAGAAGCTGGTGCTCTCGAAGCGAAAGCCGCCCAGCTGCTCGCGATGGCCGCCCGGTTTCTGCGCGAAGGCGAGGCCGACTGCGCCACCGCGGTCGCTCAGCTGGTGAGGCTGTCGACCGATGCGCTCGGCACGGCGGCCGCGAAGAGCGGGGGCTGGCGGAGCGCGCCGAAGAAAAAGTGAGCTGGGCGCTTCTTTAGAATTCTCGGGTCAGGGTGATCAGCAGCACCAATGACTGCTGATCAAGTTTCTGCGCGCGGGCCGCGTCGACCAGCGTCTTGAGCAGCGCTTTCGACTCCGGGCGCTGCTGCGTCGCCTGCGTGAGCGCCGTGGTGGCGGCTTTGACGTTCGCACGGCCGGCCGCGAGGTTCGTGGTGGCGAGCTTCAGCGCGGCCGGCGGGACGTTCGGGCTCTTGGCCGCGGCGTCGGCCGCCGTGATCAGCGCAGCGAGCTGGGTGGTGGCCTGGTCGAACCCGGCCGCAGCCACGTTGATCGCGGGGGTCTGGGGCTGGTCGAGCATCACTTCGGCGGCTTTGAGCTCGGCGTTGTCGCCCCAACCGTCAGTGAGCATGAGCGCCAGGGCCCGGGTGACTGCGCCGGCCTTCAAGGCGGCGGCCGCAGCGTCACGGGTTCGGGAGGTCAGTTGGGCAAGACGCAGGCTGTTGTTTGAGGTCGACGCTGATGGCCATGGGGCGGCAGGCATAGCAAAGGTCGCGGCCAGCCGTGGGCGACCATCTGACGTTGGCGGCAGAGGTGCTCTTTTGGGGCGTTTTCTGCGCATTGAGAGGTCAGGCCGAGCGGTGCGGTGATCTGCTTGCCTGCGGCTACAACCCGGTGCTATCCGTTCCCCGCCCGCGCGGGGCCGTCAATCTCCGCAAGGGTGCAGCAAAATACTCACACGCGAAGGTCCGGTCCCAGGTGCTCCTGACATGGTGTCAGGAGTGGGTGTCCGGGTTTCCCCTCCACGTGGCGGATCACAACCCAAAGAAGGCGTTTTCTACAATGAGCGAGAACACCGCAGTCGCAGGACAAGACGAATCAGCATCGGCATCACCCGCGCCGGCCCCGGCGATCGAATCACAGCAAGCGATGGCTCCGGCCGGCGGCATCACCATGCGCCAGATGCTCGAGGCAGGCGTTCACTTCGGTCACCAGACCAAGCGCTGGAACCCCAAGATGAAGCCGTACATCTTCGGCGCCCGTAACGGCATCTACATCATCGACCTGCAGAAGACGGTCGCGCTCGCGCGAGCCGCGCTGCGCTTCGTCTCAGACGTCACCGCGCGCGGTGGCTCGGTGCTCTTCGTCGGCACCAAGAAGCAGGCGCAAGACGTGGTTCGTGAAGAAGCGGCCCGCTCGGGTCAGTTCTTCGTCACCAACCGCTGGTTGGGCGGCACGCTGACCAACTTCAAGACCATCAAGCAGGGCATCGACCGCCTCAAGGCGCTCGAGGTGATGGCAGAAGACGGCACCTTCGACCGCTTGCCGAAGAAAGAGGTCGCTGGCCTGACCCGCGAGCAAGAGAAGCTCGAGAAGAACCTCGGCGGCGTGAAGCAGCTCAACCGCTTGCCCGGCGCGCTGTTTGTAATCGACCCGAAAAAAGAGACCATCGCGGTGCACGAGGCTAACCGCCTCGGCATTCCCGTGCTGGGCCTGGTCGACACCAATTGCGACCCCGACGGCATCGACTACGTCATCCCCGGCAACGACGACGCGATTCGCTCGATCAAGCTCTTCACCGGCAAGATCGCCGACGCGTGCATCGAAGGTTCGGCCCGCTACCGTGCCTCTGGCGCGGCTGAGCGTGACGCCGAGCAAGAGAAGCGTGGCGGCGATCGCGGTGAACGCGGCGATCGCAACAACCGTGGCGGCGATGATCGCCGTCGCCCGCCGCGCCGCGAAGGCCGTGGCCCGGTGGTCGAGATGAAGCCGGCCGCGACTGAAGAAGCCGCTGCCACCCCCGCGCCCGAAGGCGCAGTGACCCCGACCGTGACCCCCACCGCGACCGCCGAATAAGGCGTCTCACCCGGCTACCGGTCTCTCTTCAAATCAACTCGACGGAGCGTCGGCACCGAAACACCGGGGTCGACGCTTCGATTGTTTTTCCTCTTCGATGAACCCAAGGTGAACCTCATGGCTGAAATCAGTGCGCAGATGGTGAAAGAGCTCCGCGAGAAGACCGGCGCGGGAATGATGGACTGCAAGAAGGCGCTGTCGGAGACGGCTGGCGACTTCGTGAAGGCCGAAGAGTGGCTTCGCAAGAAGGGCATCTCGAAGGCCGCCAGCAAGGGCGGCCGGGTCGCCGCTGAAGGGTTGGTCGCGGTCGAAGTGCTCAACGACGGCAAACTCGGCGTCGCCGTCGAAGTGAACGCAGAGACCGACTTCGTCGCGCGCAACGACGACTTCGTGCAGCTCACCAAGGGCATGGTCGCCCACGTGGGTCGCCACGCTCCGAAAGACCTCGAGAACCTCCTCGAGCAAGCGTGGACTGACGGCAAGAGCGTGAAAGACGCGCTCACCGAGAAGATCGCCACCATCGGCGAGAACATCTCGGTGCGCCGCTTCTCGCGCTTCGCGGTCGAGGGCGATGGCACGGTGGGCTCGTACCTGCATGCCAACAACCGCATCGCGGCGCTGGTCGAGATTCTCGGCTCCGACAAGCCGGAGGCCAAGGCCGTCGCCAAAGAGTTGGCAATGCAGGTCGCGGCGATGAACCCCCGCTGGGTCTCGCGCGAGTTCGTGCCCGCCGACGTGATCGAGAAAGAGAAAGAGATCTACCGCGAAGAGATTCGCAACCCGCCCCCGCCGGGCCCCGGTGAAGTTCGCAACCCGAACAAGAAGCCGCCCCCCGAAGAGCGCTGGCCGATGATCATCGAGGGCAAGCTCGGCAAGTTCTACGAGAACAACTGCCTCGTCGATCAAGTGTCGATCAAAGACGACAAGAAGAAGGTCAAAGACCTGGTCGTTGAAGCGGGCAAGACCGCGGGCGTCGAGCTGAAGGTCGGCCGGGTCGCTCGCCTCGAGGTCGGCGAAGGCATCGAGAAGAAAAAAGAAGACCTGGCGGCTGAGGTCGCCAAGACGCTCGGCCAGGCGTAGTCGCCTCTCGAGCGTCGGTAGCACCTGAGGGCACGGGGGGCGACCTCCGTGCTCTTTTCATGCCCCGAGGCGAGGCATTCGTGTACATGACCCGTTTCCCGTCATGACTTCGGGCGCCACGTTGAAGACCAGCGGCTACAAGCGAATTTTGCTCAAGCTGTCGGGTGAAGCACTGATGGGCGATGAGAAGTACGGCATCTCGCCCACCACCTTGACCAGCATCGCCCAAGAGGTCTGCGACCTGCGCAAGAAGGGCGTCGAGATCGCGGTGGTCATCGGCGGCGGCAACATCTTTCGCGGCGTCAAAGGCGCCACCGAGGGTATGGATCGCGCGAGCGCCGACTACATGGGCATGCTGGCCACCTGCATCAACTCGCTGGCGCTGCAAGACGCCATCGAGAAGCTGGGCGGCAGCACCCGGGTGCTCTCGGCGATCAAGATGGAGCAGATCGCCGAGCCCTACATTCGACGGCGCGCGGTGCGGCACCTCGAGAAGGGCCGAATCGTGATCTTCGCCGCCGGCACCGGCAACCCCTACTTCACCACCGACACCGCCGCCTCGCTGCGCGCGATGGAGATCAACGCCGAGGTCATTCTCAAGGCCACCAAGGTCGACGGGGTCTACGACGCCGACCCGAAGAAGGTGAAGACCGCCAAGCGGTACAAGACCCTCACCTACCTCGACGTGCTCCAGAACGACCTCAACGTGATGGATTCGACCGCCATTTCGCTGTGCAAGGACAACAACCTGCCGATAGTCGTGTTCGACATGACGAATCGGGGCAACATCACGCGCGCCGTGCTCAACCCGGGCGAAATCGGTACGGTGGTGGGCCTCGGTGAAACGGTTTTCGCCTGATTTTCAAGGTGCAGCACTCTCTTCAAGGAGCCAACAATGGCCGCGCATGACGACGTGGTGAAGCAGCTGACTGAATCGATCAAGAAGACGCTCGACGCCTTCAAGGTGGGCCTGTCGAAGATTCGCACCGGCCGGGCGAGCGTCTCGATGCTCGACGGAGTGCGGGTCAACTACTACGGCACTCCGACGCCCATCGCGCAGACCGCCGCGGTGGCCGCCCCCGAGCCCCGGCTGCTCACCGTCAAACCGTGGGACAAGGGGGTCTTGAAAGACATCGAGAAGGCGATTCTCGAGGCCAACCTGGGCCTGACCCCGCAGAACGACGGCGAGATCATTCGCCTCCCGGTGCCGATGATGACCGAGCAGCGCCGCAAAGACATCGCCAAGCAGGTCAAGGCGCTGGGCGAAGAGCACAAGGTGACCGTGCGCAATGAGCGCCGCGACGCCAACGAGAAGCTCAAGACCCAGCTCAAAGAAAAAGAAATCACCGAAGATCAGAGCACTCGCGCGCAAGAGAAGACCCAGAAAGAGACCGACGCGGGCATCAAGGAGATTGAAGATCTGGTCACCAAGAAAGAGAAAGAGGTGCTGGAGGTCTGAGTGACGCGCGTTCTCGTCGCCGAGCCTTCGGCTCCCATCTCGGCTGCGCTGCGAAGGTTTTTGCAGGGCGTGGCCGAGGTGCAGGTCGCCCACTACGTCGATGAAGCGGTGCAGCTGATTCGCGCCCGCCCTCCTGACGTGGTGATTGCGGCGGTGTCGGGCACCTTCGATGGCGAAGCGCTCTGCGCCCAGGTGCGCCGGCTCGCGCCGACAACTGCGGTGATTCTGGTGTACCCGGCCGATGACGAAAAGGCCCCCGAGCGCGCGCTGAGCCAGGGCGCCGATTCGTTTCTGGTGGTGCCTCTGAAGAAGCCCGCGGTGCTGGCCACGCTGCAGGTGGTGCTCAAGGTGCGCGAGCTGCGAGAGCGGGTCGCCACCCTCGAAGAGGCGACCACCGTGCCCGTAGTGCAGGGCAAGGCGGCGGCCGCGACCGGGTTCAACACCGGCGACGAGGCCTTCTTCAAGAAGTTCCTCCTGCTCGAGATTAAGCGCAGCAAGCGCTACCAGTACCCGGTCGCGCTGCTGATGGTGTGCCTCGACAAGCTGGGCGAGTTGGTGGCCAAAGACAAAGCGCCTGACTTTCAGCGGGCCAGCATTCGCGCCGAGGTGCTCACCTCCATCGGCACCGTCATTCGCGAGGTCGACCTGGCCATCTCGTTCGGTGATGACAAGTACCTGCTGTTCTTGCCCCACACCGGGCGCCCCGGCTCGCACGAGGTGGCCGAGCGGCTGGTGAAGCACGTCGGCAAGCTGCCTTCGTTCAAGGGCGGCTCGGTGTCAGTGGGCGTCGCCTGTCATGACCCGAAGCACGCGCCCAAGGCGACGGTGAGCTACGGCGCCCTGGTTCGCGAAGCGTCGATTGCGCTGAAGAAGGCGCAGGCCGCCGGCGGTAACCGCATCGAGGTGCAGCCGATGCCGGCCTCTGCCAAGCGCAACCGAATCTCCATCGGCTAACGCCGCGAAACGAGCGCGGTGAACGTCAGACCTCGAGGCCAAGGAAGCGAGCCCATGAATCGATTGCGTCGACTGTGGGAGGCCGTGCGAAGCAGTTTTTGGCTGGTGCCTCTGATTTTCGTCGGGCTGAGCATCACCGCGGCCGCCGTGTTGGTCGAAGCCGACTCGCAGTCGACAAGCCTCGCGCTGTCACGCTGGCCGCGGCTCTTCGGTGCCAGTGCCGAAGGTGCCCGAGTCATGATGTCGACCATTGCCGGGTCGATGATGTCGGTGGTGGGGGTGACGTTTTCGTCGGTGCTGGTCGCTCTGGCGCTCGCATCGAGTCAGTACAGCTCGCGCATCTTGCGCAGCTTCTTGAACAGCCGGGCGACTCAATCGGTGCTGGGGTTCTTCGCGGGCACCTTTTCGTACTGCTTGGTCGTTATCCGCACCATCCGCAGTGGTGATGACGGCGCCTTTGTGCCCAACCTTGCTGTTTTTTTCGGCTTCATCTTGGCGGTCTGCAGCGTCGGTATTCTCCTCTTTTTCATTCACCACATCAGCTCGTCGATTCAAGCCTCGAGCATCATCGCCTCAGTCGCTGGTGAGGCGCTCAACGCAGTCGATGACCTCTTCCCACAACCGCTGGCTACCGGGAGCAGCGACGAACCCCCCGGGGCTCCAGCGCTCGAGAACCTCGCTTGGCGAGACATCGCCGCGAACGAGAGCGGGTATATTCAGAAGGTCGACAGCGTGCTGCTGATGCGCCTCGCGCACCGTCATGAGCTCGTCATCAGAATGCATCACGCGATGGGCGAGTTCGTGGTCGAGGGCACGCCGTTGGTGGCGGTCGCCTCCGGCCAGCCCTTGAGCCCGAGCCTCGTCAAGCCGCTGCAGTTCGCGTTCACCGTCAGTCGCTTTCGCACGGTCGAGCAAGACATCGCCTTTGGCATCAGACAACTGGTCGACGTGGCCCTCAAAGCGCTTTCACCGGGCATCAACGACGTCTCAACAGCGGTCACCTGCATCGACTACCTGACGACGGTGCTGGTTCGCTTGGCCTCGAGATCGTTTCCGTCTCCGCATCGGTACGTCGAAGGCCGCTTGCGAATCATCACCCAAGAACGCGACTTTCAAACCTTGCTCGCAGAGGCCTTCGACCAGATTCGCGAGAGCAGCCCAGGCAATACAACCATTTTGCTTCGCCTCCTCCACTCGCTCCAGACCATCGCCACCTGCGCGGTGCAGCCAGCGAGACGAGAGGTTTTACGAGGGCACGTCGAGCTTGTCGCTGAGTTGGCGTCACGCAGCATCGATACGGCCGAGCAGCGCTTACGCGTCGAGCGGCGGGTGCTTGAAGCGCGAGCGTTCTTCGCCAGGGCGTACGAGACCCGGGTGCCTTGAGGAGTGCGAGAGTCGCGCCGGGTGCCTGCGTCTTCGAGCGTGCCGAGCCAGTGGGTCACTCTTCTTTACCAACACCGCGCGCAGCTTCATCTCTGGCGCGCTCGGCCCTGTCGTCTGGCGTTGGGGAGCCTTGTCACCTTCGAGGCGATGTCCTACATGCGCGTACATCATGAAAACCCCGCCCCCGAAGAACGCGAAGCTCTTGAAGCTGCTGGCTCTCTTGGCGTTCGCCGCTGCCTGTGGCCCGGGCGAGGTGTCGGTTGTGAGCGGTATCGATGATGAAGATGCGCTCGACCAGGCCTTCAGCAGCTCGCGAGCGACCCAGCTCGACTTCACCATGCAGCTCTCGCTCGAGTCGGCCGGCTCGGTGTGGAACGCGCGGTCGCTGATTGACGCGCAGATGCTCTACACGATGGGTCACCTCAACGGCGACGACGGCGTGGGCCGCCTCGACAAGGTGAGCATCACCAACATCAAGACCGAGGTACTGGCCAATGGCCGCTCGAAGGTCAGCTACACGGTGAAGATGCCGGTGGCCTGGGGCTCGAAGACGAACCTCCCCACCTCGTATGACTTCGTGCTGCCGCGTGCCGCCGACTACAGCGGGCTCGAGGCCTTCACCACCAAGTACGCGCACAGCTGCGTCGACTTCGGTGCGCACGACGTCGACTCGGGCAGCTACTGGTACTACTACCGCCCGTTTACCGGCGGCTGCGCATTCGGCGACGAAGACGTGGTGCGGGTGACGGCGCAGGTCGCGCTCTCGACTGAGAACACCACCGGCCGCTACCCCGAATACGACAAGGTCTGGGAAGACGGCGTGCTCAACGTAGTGGCTGTGTTCGGCAAGTACGAAGACGGCGCGACCAGCAGCGGCGACGCGGGCATCGCGGCGTTCAACGCGTTCGTTCGTTCGGTTCGCAGCTTGCTGGCGTCATTCACGCTGGTGACGGTGCCGGCCTCGGTGCCCACCAGCCCCGGTGTGGCCAACCCCGACGTTTCGTTCACCGCGACCTTGCCCGATGGTCGCAAGATCGTGATCACCGCGCTGCTGGTCGACAACGTGCGCAGCACCACTGCGGCTTTCGACGCTCGCTACGAAGCGCTTTCGACCCGTGCTGACCTCATCGCCTACAACGGCCACGCGGGCCTCGGCTCGAACGTGCGCGCGCTGGCTCGCAAGGGCAAGTGGGTCAAGGGTCAGTACGCGGTGTTCTTGATGAACGGCTGCGACACCTTCGCGTACGTCGACGGCTCGATGGCGCAGACCCGCGCGCTAATCAACACCGACGACCCGACCGGCACCAAGTACATGGAGATCGTCACCAACGCGATGCCCGCCTACTTTCACGAGATGACCGATACGACCATGGCGCTGGTGAAGGGCCTGATGGCGTACGCCAAGCCGCAGACCTACGAGCAGATGTTCGAAGCGGTCGACCCGAACCAGGTCATCGTGGTCACCGGCGAAGAAGACAACGCGTTCGTGCCGGGCGGCACCCCGCCTCCCACCGGCTGGAGCGGCATGAAGGAGTCAGCGGTGCTCACCACGGCACAGCTGGCGCGCTTCGTCACCCCGACCCTGAAGGCCGGCAAGTACGTCTTCACCCTGACCGGCACGGGCGACGCGGGCCTGTTCATTCGCGCCGGCCTCGAGCCGACCACCCGCACCTATGACTGCCGGGGCAACGTGAAGAACTCGTCGAACGAGACCTGCACCTTGACCCTGAGCGCGGCCGCTCCGATTCACGTGATGTTGCGCGGCTACGCGGGCCCCACTGCTACGGTGCAGCTGATCGGCAAGCAAGCGCCGTAACTGTCATTTGAGCGTGAAACACCCCCGAGGGAGCTGACGACAGGTCATTTCTGGCGTGCAACACCGCGGTGGGGGCTGACAACAGGTCATTTCTGGCGGTGCAACACCTGCTCAGTGAGAGAGCGTCTCAAGCGTAGCGAGCAGCTTCTCAAGCTCAAGCTGACTGAGCCTGCCGACGAGCTTCACCACTGGCTGGGCCTCTTTGGTCAGCACCAGCACCGTCGAGGTCTTTGCCGGCAGGCTCCACGGAGCGGCGGTCATGCTGCCTTGGAAGTCGAGGTACACCGGGATGTGCACCTTCGCCTCGACGTCGCGCACTGCCTTGAGCACGAACCCACGTGCCGGAAACCAATTCCAGTCCTTCACGTTGGCGATGGCGACGACCGAGACTGAGTCAAGGCGACCCCGGGTCTTGCCGGCCTCGAAGAGGGCGTCTTTCACGTGCTGATTGAGCGCGGTGGAGTCGCGATCTTCGAAAAAGACCACAGTGGGCTTGGTGATCAGCGCCTCGAGGGTGGTGGGTGCTCCACTGGAGGTCTCGAGAGCAGTGGCGGGGATGAAGGCGGTGGCGACGACCAGAAAGGAACCGAGCACGTTTTCCTCCGAAACACTTATTGCGGCAGGCCGTAACATCGCCGGAATGCTGAACAACCCTTCAAAAATACTGACCGACCGTGAGTACGCCTCAGCGCTCAGCTCGTTTCAGCACCAGTTGTCGACCGAGCTCGCCCAGCTGCTCGAGCTGCCCGACGAGCAGGCCATCGACGTGCGGTGGGCCAAGGCGATGGGCACGCTGCGAGCGTACGCGCTGCGGCCGGCGAAGCGAGTGCGGCCAGCGCTGCTCTTGTTGGGGTGGGCGATGGCGGCGCGGGCTCCGCTCGATGCGGTACCTGAAGAAGCTCGCCGCTTCGCCGCGGCGCTCGAGCTGCTGCACACCTTCATGCTCATTCACGACGACGTGGCCGATCGCGCGCTCACCCGTCGCGGCGGCCCGGCCCTGCATCACCTGCTCGCTGATCACGGCGACGACTTGGCCATCGTGCTCGGAGATCATCTCTACTCGCGCGCGATTGAAGTGATGCTCACCTCGGGCGCACCTCGAGCGACGCAGGCGACCCGCTACATGCTGGGCATTTGCCGACACACCGCCGCGGGTCAGTACCTCGATCTCGATCTCGCTCGCCTGCCGCTGGGTGAGGTCTCGCTGTTTCAAACGCTGAAGGTCGCGCAGCTCAAGACCGCCAAGTACGGCTTCGTGGCGCCCTTGGTCGCGGGCGCGATGCTCGGTGGCGGTGGAGACGAGCTGCTGAGCAGCCTCGAGCGCGTCGGTCGAGCTGCGGGCATGGCGTTTCAGCTCAGAGACGACGTGCTCGGGCTGTACGGCAATGATCAGCTCACGGGCAAAGACGGCGGCGCTGACTTCTTCGAAGGCAAGCGCACCTTCCCGGTCATCGCCGCGTGGACGCGGGCCTCCGCCGAGGGTCGCGAACGTCTCGAGGCGCTCTGGCAGAGCCCAACGACGCGCTCGCTCGAAACGCTGGCGCAGGGCCGAGCCGAGGTCGAGCTGCGTGGAGGCCGCGCCGCGACTGAGCGGGTGATCGAGCGAATGACCCGGGCCGCGCGCAAGAGCCTCGAAGCGCTGCCTGCAGATCACGGTGTGCGTGACGTGCTCGACGGGCTGTTGACCCAGATGGTGCGGAGAACGTCGTGAACGACCGCACCGCCATCGTCATCGGCGCGGGCGTTGGTGGGCTGACCTGCGCGATGAAGCTGGCGCACCAAGGGTGGAAGGTCGAGCTGCATGAGAAGACGCCTGAGCCTGGAGGCCGCTGCGGCCAGGTGACCCTCGGTGACTTTCACTTCGACCTGGGCCCGACGATTTTGCTGATGCCCTTCGTCTTCGAACGGACCTTCGCTTCGGTCGGTCGAAAACTCAGCGACTACGT
>Ga0105048_10004015_pt1 | contig 24112 bp, 37 predicted proteins | sample MAT05_FD_78382 | JGI IMG/M metagenome (GOLD analysis project Ga0105048, IMG submission 78382) | Freshwater microbial communities from Lake Fryxell liftoff mats and glacier meltwater in Antarctica - MAT-05 | ecosystem: Environmental > Aquatic > Freshwater > Ice > Liftoff microbial mat | place... | reverse complement strand
TGCGTTTGCGTTTGCGTTTGCGTTTGCGTTTGCGTTTGCGTTTGCGAATAGTTCAATGGAGATGTTGTTAGCAGCTGAGCGGGACCAACCGGGCTCGAACCGGCAACCTCACGCGTGACAGGCGTGTGCTCTAACCAATTGAGCTATGGTCCCACTCAGCTGCTATATTTAATTACCTAAGTTAAAACCCAGGAATTTGACCTCCTGAATTATACCAAATCAAAAACAAACTACCTAGACAAGCTAACACTATCATTAAAATAACTAAATTGGTTATACATGAAGCCAGTTTGAAAGGCAACTTGAAAATACTCATTAACGTTTTAATAACGAATCCCATAATTATTAACCTAAACTAAAGTATTATTTCCTCGGAATGTATATAGTTTTTGCCCTCAAAGACCACCAATACTCTTACTGTATAAATTCCTGGTTTAAGCTCAACTTCAACTACGCTTGGGTTTGCCGTGCTCACAGAGATTTCACTTAATCCTTGGGTTCCCGAGCTCAAGACCTGTTCTCCTACAAAGCTCCAGAATAAATTGAAATTACCATTATTGCCCTCACCGTATTCGATGTTGTCAACTTTAGGAATTGCTGAAAATTGATATTTGCGTGTCTGTCTGTTATCTAGTAATACTTGGTACGCCACTTCCACTGTGACGTTCTTGTCTGCTTTGGCGTCCAATGGCTGCAGGTCGCGTTGATTGACCAAATATAGCCCGCCCACAAGTCCGGCTGCCATCAGAGTGGTTGCGGCCAAGCCCAAGAGCGGCTTACCCAAAAATCCGTAGCGCGGCTTTTGCAATTGATTTAAGCGCTTCTGCTGGTTGAGCACCAATACTACTAAGAACATTATCAATACTAGACCCAACACTGCGACAAACAAAATATCTTGACTCATTATTGATTCTCCAAATAACTAAAATATTGAATTCGGCGGAGCGGGCAATGGATTCTGTTCATCTAGCTCGTCTAAAAGACTTGCCTTACTAGTTGGTAATTCCTTTGCCACTGCAGGCTGCTGAATCAGGCTGGACTGAGAAGTCTGTGCTGGCAGAATGGCAGGGGCGACTGGAATCTTATCTACATAGGTATTGATTGGCTCTGGAGAACTAGTCACCGTGCCATTGGACTGGGTAGTATTGCTCATAGGCACCATATCATTTGATTCAGCAGCTTGCTGAGCAAGAGTTTCATTAATATTAGTAGTAATTAGATTGTGTTCGTTTTCACTAGCCACAACCTGCAAAGCCACATGATCCGCTCCAGCAAAAAAGATCCCCTCACCAACTCCAGCAGATTGAATGTAGCGTTTTTCACCTTCTGTCAGATAAAAGACTTGTTTCAGTTTATCCACTGCCACCGGACTCTGCTTTAGTAGGACTTGCAGAGCGGAGTTGCTCACTATAGCCTTTCCGTAATCTGTTCCTAAGAAGTCCTCAACATCTTGCGTAATAGTTGTTAGACCCAGGCCATACTTGCGCGCCCGTTTAGCCAAAGAAAACACAAACTTGGCAGCGTCAGGGTATTGCATCATCCACCAAGCCTCGTCAATTATCAATAATCTTTTTTTGCGTTGTTTCTTTATTCTAGTCCAAATATAATCCAACATTACATACATGGCAATTGGTCTTAATTCTTCGGAGAGATCGCGAATACTAAACACAGTGAAATTGTTGCGCAAGTCGATTGTCGTATGTTGGTTGAACACACCTGCTGCACTACCCTGTATGTATTTCTCCAATCTAGTAGCCATTCCTTGTGACTGGGGCTCGGCCATGGCACGCAAGATTTTATAAAGATCCTCTAAAAGTGGCGGAGGCTTAGTATGCGTGGCAGGATTTGGAGTGATTCCTTTCTCAGCATAAGTCAAGATAACGGCGCGATCCAAAATCGCATCTTCTTCTGCAGGAATATTACCCCCTAACATTAATCTTAGCAAACCGTGTAATGACAATATCTTATAACGTAGTTCATCCTCTTCAGGTGCAAATACCCCAGATAATTCGAACGGATTGATCTTGCTAGCACCATCTTGGCTGAAAGAAATATATTCGCCTCCAATAGCGTTGCTTAATTTCTCGTATTCCCTCTCTGGGTCAATAATAATAATATCGATCCCAAACATCAAACTGCGCACTGCTTCCAACTTGATCATATAGCTTTTTCCTGCTCCTGAAGTGGCAAACACCACCATATTGGCATTGGGGAGTTGAAAACGGTCAAAGATAATCAAACTTTTATTGTGTTTATTGATCCCATACAGCACCCCATCCTGCATAGTCAGCTCTGAGCTAATGAAGGGGAAAGTAGTGGCAATAGAAGTGGTGTCCATATTTCTAGTGAAATATATTTTATCGATACCCACTGGGATATTGGTCTGCAAGCCTTGCTCTTGCTGCAACGTGGCCACTTTGACCACCACTCCACTGGCCGCTAAAGTTGATTCCAAGCTTTTGGAAATACGATCTAACTGCTCAATAGTATCAGCACGCACAGTCATATATAGACCAAAATGAAAGAACTTTTCGGTTCCACTGGCAATCTGATTCTGTAGATCTAGAGCGTCCTGCAAGGCCACTTTCACGCTTGGATCTGGCAATCTACCCTCATCAATAGCAATATTGATAGTAGCCTGCATTTCTCCAATTTTACGTTCGAGACGCTTCATAATCAGTCCTGAATCGACTGGATAATAGAAAGTTGACACATCAACTGGATGATCGAAATTGATCAAAGGTGCTAACCAATTGGCACCCACAAATCTAGGAAATCCACTGGCAAAAAAAGTACGGAAATATTTGGTGCCGATTAAGATATGGTTAAAATCAACTTCTATTGCGGCCGGGGCAATTATATCTTTCACTGACACTAGCCCCTCAGAAAATTTTGCCACTGCCTTATTTTCTGCAGCAGTGGAATTGCCAGGGCTATTAGTACCGTCAGCCGTCTGTGTCTGCTTAGATTTCCCTCTAAATATATCCGTCAGAATACTCATATTTAACGATCTTCAGTAAGTAAAGGTTCCACAACTTCTTTTGTATAGTCATCAGCTACACTCACCCTGCGCACGCCAACTTTATCAGGATCATATATATCATAGAATAATTGAATCAGCTGATTGGTGTTTAATTGCTGCGCAGTAATGCCCATTTTCTTGAACTGCTTAACTAAGAATTCTCGTTTAGGATTTAAATAATCTTGAGCTCTCAAAATATTTTTACTGGCATCCACAGTTCTAGGCTTTGGTAAAAAAATGTCTATAATCGAAGGTGAACTACTCAGTGTAGGATAATTTGTGGATACTACCAAGAAAAACCGCTTCTTCAATACTTCGGCTTTGGTGGTGAGATTTTGCACAAAATTGATGTAAATCTCCATCTGCCTGCGTAAAGCCGGTGAAGTCTGGGCATTCATGTGACTTACAAGTTTGTCCAAGTAGTCATTGACATCGCGGCGCTCAGTGCGGATCACGATTTGCAGAGTAAAGTTTAGGGCATTGAGCAAACTTGCAAACGATAAAATGCGGGCGTCTTGCTCATCTTCAGATAGCAATTCAAAATTCAGAGAAGTAGTCTCGATTACCATGGCGATATTACCATTTTTCAAAATTACCAGATCTTCCCTGATATCTTCAATATCTAGATGCGACTGAGTTGTGGGCAGGTTTTGTTTCGCCATCTGATCTTAGGGCTTAGGCATATATCTATATAATGGTGTCAATTGTCCACTCAAATCTAGTTGATAGTCAGCAAAAGCTAATCCATCTTTTTTAATTCTAACTAAGTACGCACCATTTGTTAAACCACCTTTGGCAATAAATTTGCCGGTATTATCTGTAGTCAGACTTTCTATAACAGCGTTATCACTATTAATAATTTCTACAACCGCATTTGAACTAGGTTGGTTACTATAATCTACTACAAAGCCAGCGATTTGGTTAGGCTGCAGCAAATTGGGATCTCTGGGAAAGTTCTGAGCCTGCATATTACCTGCTGAGCGGGACTTATCCAAGGCACTGGGCTCAACACTGTTATTTACTGGTCGGGGAATGGCTGTGCCTAAGCCCTGATCTTGTAGGTTGTAGCGTTCTAAGGAATTGTTGGTAGCTCCGGCAAAATATTTATCTAAAGCTGCCATTCGCTCAGTTTCGAGCAGATCATCTGCATCAATTGCTTTTATAGGCCTATCGGCTTCAAGACCTGGATTAGCAAGATTTAGCTGGCGGTTGCGTGCCAATAAAGCCTCTAGATAGCTGTTTGATTGAGCATCTTTGGCTTTGCCATGACCAGTTAGTGATTTCTTGCCTGCAAATTTTCCTTCTGCCAGAATTCTAGGCGCTACAGGAACTTTATTGTAGACTTTGCGTTGTGAGCTAAAAAGATTATAAGAAAAATTACCAATCCACTTGGCAAACGGCATTCCGTTTACGGTGAGAAAGGTTAGCGCTAGACCAGTGGCTACCGCAATAAAGATGAATAAATACTTAAGTACTATTGGAAATGGTGAAATGTAAAAAAACAGTGCGACGATAAAACTCACTGCAACATATGTGAATTGTTTTACAGTCAGACTGCCAAACAATTTAAACTCCACATCCATTATGTTTTGCGGGACAGCATGCTTTTGCATTGGCAGTTAACAGAAGCTATTTGATGCTTTTGATTACATACACCTCAGTTTTTTTAGGCAACACTATTTGCACTTTTTGATCTACAGCTTTACCATAAATGGCTTTGCCCAATGGCGACTCTACTGAGATCAAACCATTACCTGGATCTGTCTCTGACTTACCTACTAAGGTATAAGTCAATGACTCATTGTCTGATTCTCTCTTTAGCAGTACCACACTGCCAATACCAGTATGCAATGTGCTTTGTGTATCCTCAACAATGTCAGAATTGGCCAAGGTCTTTTCCAATTCTTCAATCTTTCTCTCATTCAAATCTTTTTCTTCTAAAGCTGCTTTGTAAGCTGCATTTTCAGACAAGTCGCCTTGTTCAGTGGCATGCTCCAATTTATTAGCAATATCGTTGCGCACATTGACCTTACGGTCTTCCAGCTCCCCAATTAATTTATCATAACCGTCTTTAGTAATTATCGAGCGCGGGTTAACTGTGTGACTATTTACTGGGGTAGATGTGATCTTGGACTTTCTAGCTTTAGTCATTGGAATTTATTAATTTTAGATTAAACCTAAACTGATTATACACCTCTCCAGAGTAAAATACAGAATTGGTTTGCTGATTTGGAGTAGGATTGGCAGACTTTAACTGATATCCAGTCTCAAAATCAGTTTGTACGTCGTAACGAATCAGTAAACCTGGATTTACCTGCAGACTATAATCCACATTTAAACTAGGAATACTAACCTCGAAGTTAATTGTCAGACTTGCCAAGTCTTTACTTTTGATCAAGATACATGGGACTTGATCTAGGCTATATAGTCGATATTTTTCGGGTGCTAAAGCCCCTAAGTTCAAGTTAGTGGAACTACGGTCAAAACAGATATTCAGATTTTGGGGATTATTGCTATTAACCAAGTCCACTTTTAAGGAATTAGTTAATTTGGTGCCTGTTAAGCTACTAGTTAACTTGAGGTCAACACCGGCCTGCGTGCTAAATTGACTTGGCTCTAGGTTTTCTAGATACACGCTCACAGAATTGGTGCTGGGTGTTTCACTTAGACTTAGTAATCTGGCTAAGTTATTGTCAACACCAATAAACCCTTTCCCAGCTAGATCTGCACTAAAGTTCAGTTTTTCAAATAAATTCTTGTCTTCTGGGTTAATTTGCTTAATTAGCAATACGCCCAAGATATTTGTCAGGACTGCGCTGCGGGATTCATCACTATTTTTTTGTAGACTGCTAATTGCAGCAGTATAATTCGATGCAGCGACAGACTGACCATTGACCTCAACCGGCCCGTAAATTGCAAGCAGAGTTTCTAGACTGGCTGTACTTAGCTTAAAACTAGCGTCGATATTTTTATTCAGTGCGGTACCCAAAGACTTTTTGAAAATCGAAAGATAGAGTTCGTCTGTTTGAGCGTAGCGCAAAACTTCACTGGCCTTGGCAGTTTCCAGATTCAAATTGGCATTAGTACTGAGTTCCTTTAGTTCAGACACCTCAGAAGGTGACAAGCTGACTTTTGCTAAGGCAATATTGTTGAGAGGGATTAACTGGAATCCGGTAATCTTGGCTTGGCTAATCTCTATCAGACCCACTGCCGTGAGCTCACCCCCGCTAAATGTTGGTCTTTGAGGGTCCGTGACAGCAAAGGCAATTCTATAAGTGTTATTATTACTTGCTGTGAGCAGATCCAGGAGCTTCAGCATTTGTTGATTGGTGGCCTGCATCTGCAAATTGGCCTTAGCACTTTGCTGGAATGCATTGTAGAGAAATACTGGTAGCTTAGTCTTATCTACTTGTGCCAAGATCCTATTGGAATCCTGCAAGGAGCGCTCCACCAATTCTGAATTGGAGTTAAGTAAATTTAAGTTCAAAACTTGTTCTGACGCGCTATTTTTTTGATTCACTCCGATAATTGATGAATTTGTAGGACGTACAACTAGTTCGTTACTGCTGGATTTATAATAATTTACCAGTTGCTCAGCATTCTGACCCAGTCTAGCTGAGGCATCAAAGAACAACTCCAGCGCTTGCAGGGAGGCTAGTAGATTCTGCTGCGTAGGTTCTAAATTAAACAATTCAAATAGACTAGTATATTGTGAGACCAGGCTACTAGTCTCAGAGACACGCTGCCTGGAAGATTTGGCATTGTCCACTACAGCAGGCCAATTTGAGTCTAACTGCGCTTGCTGAATAGCGCTGGCCTCAATATTAATGCCCACGTAGTCACGAGTTAGTTTTAGCACTGGCGCTAAAAACAGAAAAAACAAACCCAAGAAAATGCCGATTAATACCAAATAAGTGCTAACTTCGGCTAAAGTCAGATTCTGTAAAAATAATAGCCTTTTGGCTAAAGCATCATATTGCTTAGTCAGTGCTCGTCTCAATCTAGTGGCAAGGCCCACGTACTGATCCTTCTGGGCAATAGTATGCATTGCCTCTACATATTTTTGCTGATTTTGACTCTGCCTTCGCTCGGAGATTAATTTGGCTAGTGGACCTAAATTTGCTAACTCCGCAGGGGAAAGCTCAGTAGTTTCTATAGTTTGAGCTAGAAGACCGGTCTGCGCGTTGTTTTGTGTGGTAGCCTGTACCTGCTTCTGGTAAGCTAAAGTTTGAGCCAGGGCTTTTTCAAAACTGATTTTAGCTAACCAGCCAATTTCATTTAAGTTCACCGCAGGCTTATAAATCTGCAAGTCTAAGTTGACCTTAGACTCTGTTTCATCTATAAATTTGATGTCACCAGCTTCAGATTCCAATTCTTGTAATTTGTACGCGAAGCTTAACTCTGTAATAGGGTCCGGATACGCGATCGAATAAATGTAATCCTGCAGGTTCTTGGTAAACTGCGCCTTGATCACTCCATAAACTGCGTCAAGGATATGTACATAATAATCAGTAGTTAACCCGTCATCATGAAGGTATAAATCTTGGCTGCTGGCCGCAGATTGCACTAGCTGCTTCCCGAAACTCTCTGTAGCCAGCTCCACACCCTCTCCCAAAACCTCACCAATTCTAAGAATCTTGGCATGAAGGTTGCGCACTTGTTTGTACTCAGTAACTAGATTTTCGGAATAGCGAATGAACTCCGCCTGACTGTATGTAAGATAATTACTTCCCTGACTCTGCAAGTAATGCGCTGAGAAGCCTTTACTATCAACTAGAAACTTATGCCCTCTAATAGAATTCGTCAGGGTAAATAAAGCCTCGAAATCAGCTGCCAATTTTAGGATTTGATTCAGATAACTCGAACTTTGCAAAAACTCCTGTGACGTTAATGTGGATTGATTACTGTTGGCCTGGTGATTCAAGTAGAATACATAATCTAGTCTGCGTAATTCAGCAACCAAGTCAGTCAAACCAGTAAAGTCAACCACTCCAGTGTGCTCTAGGTCTAAAATTGCCTCTAGATATTGAGATTTGTTGACGTCAGTATTAGTGCTGTCGAGGTTATCAAGAATGACGACGTAACCACCCTGCTCAGTGAGACTTTTGGCTAACTCATAGCCAAACACGCTTAGTCCATTGATAATCAAGGAGGTAGGAAAGCTGGTGGTGTACTTTATTTTGCTTGCGCCGCTGTTCATGGTTTGGTAATGGTTTCTAGTGTAATTGGCAGCAGAAATAGATCGGCTTCTACATTAATATCATAGCCTTTGAGCTGCTTGCGATCTTCTGCATTCTCTGGGAGCAGGCTAACCTCCATATCCTCATAACCAGCCTTGCGCAAGGATAATTTACTGACCTCACTAATATCTAGCTCAAGATTGCTCAAAGGTGTGAGACCTAAGTTAAGACCGTTAAGGCTGACCTCAGCTCCGATCGGGACACTGACAAGGTTCAGTTTAGTGCTTGCTGAAATGTAGTTTTTGGTAGCGGTAATTATATGTCCTGCAGAAAAATAGCTATTTGGTCCTAGCTCGTAGGCCACAACTGTATCTACCTCAGTGCTGAAATCAAGCACACGCTCAAACACTAGGTATTCAGCTGGAGAATCGGCTTGGCGCTCTAGGCGGACAGTGCGCTTACCAGGTTCTATATCCTCAATCACAAATGGTGAGCCATCGGGTCCCACCTTGCCTTTTTCTTCACCATCCACTAGGATTTTGATCTCACCCTCGAGGGCTGAAACTTGTAGCCTGGCAAAATCCTTGGGTTTGTCCACGCCAAACACACTTCCTAGGGAAATATTCCATTGTTGCCAAGGTGACCATAAGCCGCAGCCAACAAGGACCAATAAAACAATTGCAATGATGACTAACTTCTTCGCCATACCTGGACAGTACGAGATAAAATTTTACTCAAACTAGAAAACATATGTACAATGGCAACTGTAAGCTGCTTATTTACATAATAGCAAAATTTCACCTGCTGTTGGGAGGAAGCAAACTTAACGTTTGGAGAATTGTGGTGCTTTTCGAGCTTTGCGAAGACCAGTCTTCTTGCGCTCCACTTGTCTGTCATCTCGACTCAAGAGGCCTTCTTTTTTCAACACGCCTCTAAAACTAGGCTCAAACTTGGTCAAAGCCCTAGCGATTGCCATAGCGACTGCGTCGGCTTGTCCGGTGGTTCCACCGCCGTTTGTCATGGCAGTGAAATAGAATTTACCAGTAGTTTCGGTGGCACTAAATGGCAACATCAACTTCTGCATGTATCTCTCCAAGTAACTCAGGGTGCTAAGCTCTTTTTCATTGATAGTATTCTGACCTTGTCCTTCGTAAAGTCTTACCGAAGCTGTTGTAGTTTTTCTTCTGCCGATTGCGAAGTAATATTTATCTGCCATTGAATCTCACTAATTATTAATTAAAGTCATTTACGCTACTGTTAAAACCTTTGGCTGTTGAGCAATATGTGGGTGCTCTGCATTTTTAAATATGTGCACATTTGCTAAATACAAATCTCTCAGTCTATTTTTAGGTAGCATCCCGTTCAAGGCCATCCATAGAATCTTTGTGGAATCCTTTTCCATTTGATCGCCTAAGCTAATCTGTTTTAGTCCACCAGGGAAACCTGAGTGCCTATAATACATCTTATTTTTAGCCCTAGTTGGGAAATACGAAATCTTGTCAGTATTGATGGCAATAATTGCCACTGGGTTTTTCATATAATCCACTGCCATAGGCTCTGTCTTGCCTAGTAAGGATTTAATAATAGTTGTACTTACTTTCCCCAAGCGCTCACCTGAGCAGTCGATAATAAACCACTTGAGAACCTGATCCTTACTTGGCACTATTTTAGTTAGTTTTTGCATTGAAAGCATTCTTGATATAGTTATTTGACACCACTCTAACGAGCTCAGCATTATCACCTCTACGAGTACCTAACTTTAACACCCTAACTCCACCCATTTCAGCTAATTTAGCGTTTCCACCCTCAATCTGGGGAATATAGGATTCCAGAACTTGAGCCTTAGCTTTAGTAGTATGGACAAATCCTCTCAACGTCAGTGACAAAAAGAGATTGTGCATCAACGAATGCATATGAGAGTTTGTTCTATTTAAATTTTTGCTTAATCTTGAGTGTATCATTGCTTAATATGAGCTTGGGTTTATTTTCTGTTTATTATTCTAAAACAACTAAACCATTACTTTTCATAATGTTAATTAACTCGTCTACTGATTTCTCTCCCATGCCTCTAATCTCGAGTAACTGCTCACGTGACTTGCTGTCCAAGACATTCAAATCTACGATAGCAGAGTTAGTCAGGGCATTTTTCAATCTCGTAGATAACTTTAGATTCTTCACGAAAACATTATTGTCCTCACTAGTGGCTTGAGCAGCAGGAGCTGTGGATAATTCTGACTCTCCTGACATGTCTCCTTGAGAAAGAGTTACTAACTTGCTATAAACATCACTTAAAATTGTCAGTGAGCTTGTCAGTGCTTCAGCTGGGGCGACTACACCATTGGTCTTTATATTCATTTCAATCTGGTCGAAGTCAGTCCTTTGACCAACACGTGCGTTAGTGACTTTGACTTCAACATTGATAACTGGGCTAAATGCGCCATCTACTGGTAACATATTTATTTCGCCACGTTTCTCACTGTCAGCAACCATGAACCCCACACCTTTTTCAATCACTAGTTCTGCAGAAAAACTTGCTCCTTTGTCCAAAGTAGTAATGACGTATTCAGGGTTCACGATTTCCACATCAGCACTGGGCTCAATATCTGCTGCAGTGATATCACGAGCAGCTGTTTTGTCAGCAGTAACCTCCAGTTTCAAAATTATTGGTTCGTCATTGAAAGCACGCACTGCTAAACCTTTTAGTTTAATTATAATAGCCAGCATGTCATCCTGCACACCAGGCAAAGTACTATACTCATGCTCAACACCAAGAATACGAATTCCAGTGACTGCTCCACCGCTTAGTGAAGATAGCATCACTCTGCGCAATGCGTTAGCTACTGTGTAACCATAACCTCTTGGCAGTGGACCAACACGAAACGATCCAACATTCATATCCTCAGAAACTTTCTTGATTGTGCACTTATCAAAATTTAGCATTTAGGTTAGTAGCTAATAAATTAACGTGAATAAAACTCAATAATTAATCTTTCATTAATACCTTGGTCTAGCTCTGCTCTTTGTGGTATCAGGAGAACTTTCCCTGAGTTGCTAGACCTATCCAACCAGGCAATTTTAGGTTCGTTACCAGCTTCAGATTTTTTAATTTCTTCTATATTTAAACCTGCAAGTACATCCGCGTCAATCTCAATCTCATCTCCAATACTAACTCTGAAAGAAGGAATATCTAGTTTTTTAGCATTCACTTTCACGTGTCCGTGTGTAACAAGCTGTCTAGCTTGCATTCTACTTTTTGCAAAATTCATTTTGTAAACTACATTATCCAGTCTTAGCTCCAACAACTGTAGTAATCTAGTTCCAGAGTTACCAGTAGATTTCAAAGCATCTTTAATAATATTACTAAACTGTCTCTCTAGCACTCCATATGTCCTTTTAAGTTTCTGAGTCTCACGCATTTGAATAGCATATTCGCTAGGACGGCTTTGTCGACCTTTACTGGTTCCACTACCTGGCAAGTCCTTGCGTTGTCTCTTATTTTTCCCAAAAAGGCTTACACCCTCTCTTCTTTCCTGTTTAACTTTTGGTCCTGTATATCTCGCCATTACTTAATTGCTGTTTATCTTAATTTAATAGTTATTATTTAGTACTTATTAAGAACCTCTTGGCATCTTTTTAGGAGTAGGTCCTCCGTGTGGAATCGGAGTTTCATCACTTAACATAGAAATTCTCATTCCACCTGAACGAATACCCTTCACTGCAGCGTTGCGTCCTGAACTAATTCCCCTCAAGACCACTTGAACTTCTCTCAAGCCAAGCTTAATTGCCTTTTGGGCAGCATCTTCTGCAGCTTTCGTAGCAGCATAAGGGGTGCTTTTCTTTGAGCCTTTATACCCTATACTGCCTGGACTCGAGTTGGCAACAGTGTTGCCCTTACTGTCAGTAATAGTAATCAGAGTGTTATTGAATGTAGAGCTAATATACACAAAGCCTTTATCTCCAATGATTTTTTTGGCTTTCTTCTTGACCACCGCTTTAACTGCCTTAGCTGTTTTTGAAGTCTTGGTTGTCTTTTTATTATCTTCTTGTGCCATGAATTCTTAGGTGTTGATTAATTATTTCTTGTCTAATTTACGATTTAAGCCACCAACTGCCATATGCTTCCCCTTGCGAGTGGTTGAATTGCTTCGTGTATTTTGACCACGTGATGGTAATCCAACCTTGTGTCTGATTCCCCTATATGCCCTTATATCTTTGAGTCTTTTTATATTTCTAAATACATCTTGTCTAAGCTGTCCTTCTACCATATGATTTTGGTCAATCACGCTATTGATCTTCATCACTTCACTATCGGCTAATTCTCCTGCTTTCTTATCTTTTACGTTAGCATCTGCTAGTATCTTAACAGACTTATAAGTACCTACGCCAAAAATAGACGTTAATCCAATTGAAATAAGCTTTTGGGCTGGAATATCAATTCCTGCGATTCTTGCCATAATTTATCCTTGTCTTTGTTTATGTCTAGAGTTACGATGACAGTACACGAACATTGTACTTTTACCTCTGGCATTACGCCTTCGTACAACATAGCAATGCTCACATCTTACTTTTACTGATGCCTTTACTTTCATATTTAAAATCTATATGTAATTCTACCTTTTTTTAAATCGTATGGACTAACTTCCAATCTAACTTCATCACCCCTCTGCAACTTTATGTAGTGCATTCGCATTTTACCCGATATGTAACTCATGACAATATGCTGCTGACCATTGATGTCAACTCCAACCATGAACTGCGTATTAGGTAAAACCTCGATTACCTTTCCTCTCAGAGTGATTACATCTTTTGCGGTCTTATTCACAACTGAGCTAGATTATAACAAATTATCTTTAATTTGGAAAACTTATTTGTAAATTTCATAGTTTTGTATTGATTTTAAGGCTAACATTTTACGATAACTATCCATAAAAACACTGACGACGATTAATAAGCTTGTTCCACCAATCCCTGATAGGATTGTCAGTTGTTGAGTAGGTTCGAATAAACTCAGTATGCTTGGAATTACAGCGATAATTGCCAAGAATATACCTCCAAAGAACGTCAGCCTAGCAGTAACAATACTAATCTTCTTTATCGTTTCTGTGCCAGGTCGAATACCTGGCAGGAATGCACCACTCTTTTGTAAATTTTTTGCAATCTCACCAGGCTTTACCACCACGTAAGTGTAGAAGTAAGTAAATACTACCACCCCTACTACTAAAGCCAAAACATGCTCAACGGTATTTAATCTGAGTATCTGGGAGTTCTGCAGACCAATAGCTATGTCATATAGCCTTCCTGACTGACGTACAGATAGAATAAAACTACTGACAATCAAAGGAAATGTTAATAATGCTTGAGCAAAAATTACTGGCATAACTCCTGCCTGATTTAACCTTAGTGGCAAATGGCTATCTGCTGACATACTACCACGATAGCGTTTGGCATAAACAACCTGCAGTTTCCTCACGGCCTCGGAGACTATGATGATTATCACAGTCATTAAAATGATTAGCCCTATAACTATGTAAAACAGAATAAAATTATTGGAAAGCAATGATCTGACATCTCCACCTAAAAAGCTGGTCCAATCAGTACCTAGTCCTGAAATCTGGCTAATAATTAATCCAGGGATTGTAGACATAATCCCAAATGCAATAATCACTGAGGCGCCATTACCTATTCCGTACTCTGTAATCAACTCCCCCAACCACATTAAGATAATACTTCCAGCTGTCATAGTAGTAATAAACACCAATAGATCAAATCCCTGAACATTGTCTAAGACACTAGTTAACGTGGAATTTCCAGTTGCCCCAGGATTGGTAAATATCGAGTAAATTACGATTGATTGTAAGATTGCTAAAGGAATTGTTAATAATCTTGTGTATTGGTTCAGTTTGCGTCTGCCAATTTCTCCCTGCTTAGAGAGATCCTCTAGCCTAGGAATAATTGTGGTAAGCAACTGAATAATGATTGAAGCATTGATGTAAGGTGCTACACCTATTGCTACCAAAGATGGTTTATCTAATCTACCACCACTAATCAAGGTGAAAACATTATTAAAAGGGGAATCGCTTAATACTTGCCTAAATACATCTAGGTTAATTCCTGGCAAAGGAATAGTAGCTAGCAACCTAAACAACATGATAATCAGAATTGTAAACAAGATCTTCTTGAGAATTTCCCGACTACCAATAGATTTAATCCATCCTCTCAATGTGGAAATGAGGTTTTTTAACATATCTTTGTATCGTTAGCTTTTTAGCTAAGTAAAGCTTTAATTGAAGCTGAAAAAGTTACAGTGTCCTTACTCACGGCTTTCAAAACTTCGACAAGCTCTTTGGCCAATAATTTATCAGCCATCTTGGCCTCAGAGTTTACTACTTTGACAGGCTTTGTTCCAAAAGCTTCAAAGTAAGACTTAGCTTTGGCTGAACTGAACTTTCCAGCATTAGTAGCATGCTTGACTAATTGGGCAACACTTAGAGTAACTGGTCTACCATTTAGTAGTTTAGAGTCAGCGCGTTTAAAACCTCTTAGTTTAGGAATTCTTCTTGATAAAGGCATTTGTCCACCTTCAAATCCTGGTCTTGGTCTTGTATAACCGGACCGTGATTTCTGTCCTTTTTGACCTCTAGTAGCTGTATGACCACCTTTTTTAGATCCTATACCTCTGCCGATTAATCTCTTTGGTTTTACGTTTTTTATTTTTGGGGAACTACTTAAGCTATGCATTGCGATAGTGCTAATTTATTATGCGGATTTGATCTTGGTTAAGGCTTCGATTGTTGCGTACACGTTGCTCATCTTGTTGCTACTACCTAATACTTTAGAAAGAATATCTTTAATTCCAGCTACCTCGACTACTGCTCTTACAGCTCCCCCAGCGATAATACCAGTTCCTGGTGCTGCTGGTTTCAAGAAAACCCTTGCAGCTCCGAGCTTGTGAGTTATCTCGTGAGCAATAGTATTTCCCTTTTTATGAATCTTGACCATGTTCTTCTGAGCCTTTCTCGTGGCTTTTTCCTCTGCGGTTCTGACATCAGCTCCTTTACCAATACCTACACCTATACTACCCTTTTTATCTCCAACCACTACCATTACACTTAAGCGCATTCTCTTACCACCCTTATACATTCTTGCAACTCTGCGGATATCAACGATCTTTTTATCGATAGACTCGTCTCTAGGATTTTGCTGTCTACCTCTTTGACCACCGCGCCTATTATTAGGGTTGTTGGGATTATTACGATTATTATTGCTGTTGCTATTGCTATTGTTATTTGGTCTATTTTTGTCCATTCAATGAAAACTCTATCTTTTAAAATTAGATCTTAATACCAGCTTCTCTTAATTTGTCAGCAAACTCTTTGACAGCACCATGATACTTAAATCCATTACGGTCAAATACTGCATTCTCTACTTTCTTAGCAGCTAATCCCTTAGCTAAAGTCTTTGCGGCGTCTCCTATGTTGGTGATACCTTTGGCTGCTTTTACGCTAGTCAATGTGGTACCTTGGATGTCATCTATAGCTTGCACAAATACCCATTTGTTAGACTTGGCAATGCTAATTCTTGGAGTTACAGCAGTACCTGAAATATTCTTCCTGACTCCATGCTTTCTCCTTGATCTTCTTAATTGTTTGGCTTTGAGATTATTCATAGTTTTTATGCTGCAGTTTTACCTGCTTTACGCTTAATTACTTCATTCTTATAACGGATACCTTTACCCTTGTAAGGCTCAGGCTTTCTTATTCTTCTAATCTGTGCTGCAGTCTCTCCTACTACTTCCTTATCATGTCCAGAAATTGCAATGAATACCTGATCTGTAACTTTTGCTTCAATCCCTGTAGGTAGATTATATACCTGTGGAGTAGTATAACCAATGTTTAATTTGAGTTTATCCCCTTGCAGCTCTGCTTTGTAACCAATTCCAACTATCTCCAGCTCTTTAACAAACTTTTTAAGAGCACCTTGGATTTTATTGGCTAACAAAGTTCTATACAGGCCTAAGAACTTCTTAGACTCTTTAGGGGAATGCTTAGGAGCGATGCTAAATGTAGCTGTCCCCTGAACTTCCAAATTCAACTCTACTTCTGGACGCATCTCTAACCTAAACTCGCCTGTCTTGGCAGTTACAATTACTGTTTTGCCCCCCCAGTTATTTTTTTCTGGAGCCAATGCCAAACTAATTTCTGCTGGGTTGTATTGAATTGGGTTGTAACCTATGCGACTCATAATTATTAATATACTTCTAAGATTACTTCTCCACCAGACTTACTCTTGCGAGCTTCTTTATTAGACATAAGTCCTTTTGAGGTACTTACTACGCTAATACCATAACCATTTAGCACTCGTCCTAGTTCCCTATAAGGAGCATACACTCTCAATCCAGGTTTAGAAATTCTTTTAATATCTGTGATGCGATTGATATTTTCACCAATCAACTGTACATTGATTTCTGCTTCCTCTAAACCTATATCACCTACAAAGTTATGTTTTTTCAACACTTCCAAAACTGCAATTAAATGCTTAGAATTTGGCATAAGCACATTAGGCCTATTTCTGACCAATGCATTCTTGATTCTACTAATTGCGTCTCCTATTGTATCTGTGACCATAATTATTGACTTTATTGACTAGAACTATAAGTTAAACCGAAACTACAACAATCTACCAAGAACTTTTTTTAACACCAGGAAGTTCACCTTTGCGTGCTAAGTCTCGAAGCATAATTCTACTTAAACCAAAAAACCTAATATAGCCGCGTGATCTGCCTGTGACTACACATCTATTGAATGCGCGAGTTTTGTATTTGATTGTGCCAGCCGCTAATTGTGCTTTGTATTTTCTGGCTTTTGCTTCTTGTGCTGTTGTACTCATTAAAAACTTTTCTTTCTAATTTAATTGATGCTAATTGGCCTTAAATGGCATCCCAAGCTTCTTTAGTAACATTCTGCCATGCACGTCGTTATTGGTGCTTGTAATTATACTAATTTGTAGGCCATGAAGTCTAATGTTTTTGCTAGTATCTACCTCTGGAAAGATACTTTGATCTCTCAATCCCAAAGTATAGTTGCCATTTCCATCAAATGATTTCGGAGATACTCCTCTAAAATCTTTAGTCCTAGGCAAGGCAATGTTGATCATTTTATCTAAGAAATACCACATCTTCTGACCCCTAAGAGTCACCATAAGCCCTACTGGCATGCCTTCGCGTACTTTAAAATTTGACACCGCTAACTTGGCGTTAGTGATAATTGGCTTCTGTCCAGTGATTACAGTCAATGTTTCTACCAATTCTTTCATCAAGTTGGCATCGTCCTTAGTCTTACCAGCTCCAATATTGAAGACAATCTTTTCTACGGTAGGAACTGCCATCAAATTAGTCAACCCTAGTTCTTCCTTCAATTGAGCTTTGATTTCCCCAACGTATTTTTCTTTTAATGGTAAGTGTGTATTCATTTTACTTGTTTTCTACTTGTTTAGTTTCATTTAGATCAACTTTGCTTTCAGATTTGTTTTCGTCCTTTACTTCGTTCTTTTTGGCTTTGTCAGATTTAGTTGCGCTTTTAGTCTTTAATGCAACTTTTTCTGGAGCCTCAGCTTGTTCCAAGATTTTTATATTGGAAAGATGCACCTGCCTGCTCTTGAACACATTCTCACTTGACTTTGGCTGCTTATTGAAATCTTGAATTTGCAATGCTTCATCCTTAAAAGTTATCCTAGCTTTTTTGCGGTTCACTGCGGCAATCTCTACAGTTCTTCCTCTAAACTTACCTGTAGTAATTATTACTTTTAAACCTGGTCTTAAATTTTTAGTTAGTTTGTTTCCCATATGTTTTCTTTAGTCGAGATTATAAAACTTCACTAGCTAAACTTACAATTTTGTTGAAACCCTTTTCTCTTAACTCTCTCGCTACTGGGCCGAATACACGAGTACCTTTTGGTTCGCCAGAGTCAATATTGATAATCACAGCTGCGTTGTCATCGAACTTCAAATAACTACCATCTTGTCTTCTAACCTCTTTGCGTGTTCGAATTACCACTCCATGTACTACATCACCTTTTTTGTAAGCAGAATTTGGCAAAGCCTTTTTGACACTGGCGCTAAAAATCTCGCCGACAGTAGCAGTTCTTTGGAAAGAGCCACCTTTTTTCTGACCTCGGATCTGGATCAACATGATCTCCTTAGCCCCTGTATTGTCTGCAACTATAAATCTTGTAAGTGACTGTACCATAATAATCTATAAATAATTAGTCGCTAGCCTAGCTCTGGGGTTAATTATACCTTATGCAAGCTTCCATCTCTTTAATTTAGATACTGGTCTAGTAGAAGTAATTGCAACAGTTTGCCCAATGCTCAGAGAAGCTTTGTTAGCTTCTAATACATTAACTAAGGCATGCTTATGCATTTTCATCGACTTGTTATACTTAGGATGCGCCTTCAATCTCTCAACTTCTACTTTGATTGTATTTAAACCTACACTTAAGCTTACAATCTTTGCTTGAATCTTTCTCACTGGTTTTAGTTCAGTTTTGACTGTCATTATTTAAAGTCCTCGATTAATTATTTGAGTTTTAACTGGTAACTTCACACTAGCCTTCTCTAACGCAATGCGAGCCACGTCCAAAGGAATTCCTGCTAATTCAAACAATACTCTACCTGGCTTCACCACTGCTACATATCCTGCTACATCTCCTTTTCCCTTACCCATTCTTACTTCGGCAGGCTTCTTAGTGAAAGGTTTGTGCGGAAAGACTTTTAACCAGATTTTACCTTTTCTCTTAGTTTCTCTTACTATAGCTTTACGCGCTGACTCTAATTGTTTTTCATTGAGCCAAGCTGGTTCTAGAGTCTGCAATCCTATTTCTCCATTACTCACAGTATTGCCAACATATGCAAGACCGTGATTTTTACCTCTAAAGCTTTTTCTGAATTTTGTTCTTCTTGGCTGCAACATGGTTTCTAATTATTCTGTATTAATCGTTTAAATCGTAGCCAAATTTCTCACCTTTATATACCCAAACCTTGATACCGTGCGTACCTGCGTTGGGTACTTGAGCTGACAAATATGTGTAGTCAATATCTGCTCTAATAGTTTGCAATGGCACAGTGCCCCACTGGAACTTCTCGGTTCTTGCGATTTCAGCGCCTTTGATTCTACCAGATACCCAGATCCTAACACCACTAGCAAGCTTAGAATTCTTTACTGAGTCAATGGCTCTTTGGCAAGCAAACTTAGGTACTATTCTACGCTCTAGCTGTCTAGCAACATTATCAGCAATCAAACTAGCTGAAATCTCAGGATTCTTTACCTCGAAAATCTTAATGTCAATGACACTTCCAAGTTTACGTGACAACTCTTTTTTTATTTCTTCAATTCCACTACCTCCACGACCGATAACCACGCCCGGACGAGCAACCTTCACTACGACCTCATTGTGACTAGCATATTTCTTGATAACCACTTGCTCTAAACCTGCATTGGCAAGTTTACTATCCAAGTACTTACGAATCTTGATATCCTCAGCAACCAAATCGGCATAGCTATCTGTTGCATACCAAGCGGCCTTCCAACTTTTATTAACACCAATACGCATGGCATTAGGATGAATCTTTTGTCCCATTATGAACGTTGCTCCAGACTAATATTAATATTGCTAGATCTGCGTAAGATTCTGTGAAATCTACCTCTAGACACTGCTTTTCCTCTTTTAAGTACAGGAGCTGGTGTAACAAATATATGTTTAATAATCAAGTCGGCTTTTTTTACAGAATTCAGATATTTGAAATTTGACTCCACGCTTCTTACTAGTTTATAAACACCACGTGCACCTGCTTTATTAGTGAATTCTAGAATTGCTAAAGCTTTCTCAACAGGCATAGATTTGACCATATCAGCGATCAATTTAACCTTGCGAGGTGATACTCTTAAATTGTTTAATTTGCCTTTATATTCCATGTAAACTTCTTAATCTAAACACTATAAATTATTCTGAAGCCCTGCCTGTTGTCCCGGTGGCTTTGGCAATCTTACCCTTTTTGCTATGGCCATTGAACCTCCGAGTAGGAGAGAACTCACCTAGCCTATGTCCTACCATTGACTCTGTTACGAATACAGCTAAATGATCCTTACCATTGTGTACTGCAAAGTTCACATTTACCATCTCTGGAGTAATAACTGCAGCCCTTGCCCAAGTTTTAATGGGCCCTTTGAGTGTGCCATTACGCAGATTCTGCACTTTCTTTAAAAGTTTTTCATCTACATATGGCTCTTTTTTTGCTGATCTGCTCATTGTCTATTTTACTGAATTGTTTTATAAGGTTTATTCTTTGGTCTTAAAGTACTAGTTTTTCTAGCGATTATATACTTGTTGGTACTCTTATTTCTTCTTGTAATTTTACCACGTTTATTACCCCATGGATCTTTTGAAGGTCCACCGGTACCGTGTCTACCACTTTTACCTTGTCCCCCACCGTGTGGATGCTTATAGGATTGCGCTACACCTCTAACAGTTGGTTTAATACCCATTCTTCTAGCCGTACCAGCTTTACCAATCTCTTTTGCACTGTGCTCTTTGTTGCTTACAATACCAACAGTTGCAGTACACTCAGCGTTAATCAGCCTAATCTCACCGCTTGGCAATTTGATCTGCACATAACCACCATTAGTTTGACCCTGGACTTGCGCATAAGTACCAGCACTCCTGGCGATTATACCACCTTTACCTGGCACTAATTCAATATTATGAATAAATGTAGCAGCTGGCATTGCCTTCAAAGGGTAGCTATATCCAGGCACGACTCCTTGAAATTTGGTAGAGGATAAGACTTTATCCCCGGCCTTGACTCCGTCAGGCAGCAAAGTATATCTATACTCGCCGTCCGCATACTTAGTCAGACCAATGTTTGCTGATCTATTTGGATCGTACTCTACATTTACAACTTCTCCTGGGATCTCTACTTTATCACGCTTAAAGTCTACCATTCTATAAAGTCTCTTAGCCCTTCCACCTTTATGGCGGATACTAATTTTACCAGAGACACCTCTGCCGGCACTATAGATTTTATTTTTAATTAGTTTCTTCATGACTGTTTAGATTACGAGTTTACTGTAAAATCAGCTATTTTCTCGTCCTTACCTAATTTAACGTAGAACACTTTTCTATCGGCTAGCTTATATGACCTACGGACTCTCTTACCTATATTTTTACTCTTACCAAGTCTATTAACTACTTTGATGTCAGTCACGTTTACAGTGTAAAGCTCCTTAATCTTCTTAGCAGCAGACTTTTTATTCTCGTTCATAGTAGCTAGGAACATATATATATTCTTTGCTGCTACTTGTCCTGTACTTTTTTCTGTTAATAATGGTCTAATCATTTAATATTTGGCTTACTCGGCCTGTTTAAAATACTTAGTATAAAACGCTTGTTTCTTAGCAAAAAACTCTATATACGCCTCTTTTTCAAATATAATTGCACCTGCTCTAATAAAGTCGTAAGTGCAAACATCTGCTGTATTCATTACCTTTACCCCAGCCAAATTACTAAAAGATCTGCGTACAGTGGCGTCATTACTAACTAACAAGAACTTTTTGGCTGTAATAAGATTCATGGCGAGAGCCTTAGCTGACTTAGTATTGTCTACTCCAGTTAGTTCAGCAATACTTAAAGCCTTAGCATTCACCTTATCAATCATAACAGTAACAAAAGCTTTGAAAGATTCCTTCTTATTCATTGCCAATTTATAATTCTGTTCGCCGGTTGGACCAAACGCTACGCCTCCACCTGCCCATTGAGGTGCACGAATCGAACCTTGCCTAGCCCTACCAGTTCCCTTTTGCTTCCATGGCTTACGACCTCCACCTCTAACTTCGCTTCTATCCTTAGTCTTGGCATTTGCCTCTCTCTGATTGCTCAAATAAACACGTACATATTTGCTTACCGCTGTTTTAGCAGGAGTCAAACTTACGAAGCCAAAATCAAACTTCTCTGTCTTTGCTGTTTGATTTTTAGAAATTACTTGTACTTCCATAATTATAATATTTGAATTTTGACTAAACCATTTCTATTTCCAGGAATTGCCCCTCCAATTAATAAGAGGCTGTTGGCAACATCAAACTTGCGGATGACCAAATTTTTAATTGTGACATTCTTGGCTCCCATATGACCACCCATTTTCTTACCTTTGTCAATTCGCCCCATTGTTGTTCCAGAGGCAATTGACCCTGGTGCACGCATTCTATCTGACTGTCCATGAGTTCTCTTGCCACCCTTGAATCCCCAGCGTTTTACAACTCCTTGGAAACCTTTTCCTTTAGTCACACCAGTCACCATTACTTTTTTATTCTCTAGGCTTTCACCCAGAACTAAACCACCTTCAACAATTTCGGATACATCGTCTAAAGACACAGTACGTACAAACTTGGGTTTTAAAATAGCTTTATTGTCCTTCATACCTTTCTTCTCACCCACGCCAATCAATACAACTTTGTTCAGTGCGTCAGCGGCTGCTACCTTCAGTACTTTAGTCTGCGATAAATCCACGATGGTGACCGGCAAAACCTTGCCGTCTGCACTGTAGATCTGAGTCATTTCTTTTTTTAGTCCGAAAAATGTAGTTAACATTGCTAATTCCAATATTGGATTTACTTAATTTCTATAGATACTCCGGCTGCCAGTTGGAGATGAGTTAAAGCATCGATAGTCCTAGCATTGTGCTCAAATATTTCTATCAGTCTTTTGTGAGTGCTGATCTCATAGTGCTCTTTAGACTTAGCATCAATTGTGGGGGAATTTAATACCGACCAACGCTTCTTCTGGGTAGGCAATGGAATAGGTCCACCTACTTTAGCTCCAGTACGTAAACATGCCTCAATAATCTGAGAAGTCACCTTCTCTACCAATTTCGCATCATATGACTTAACTTTTATTTTGAGCTTCTGTTGCATGTTAAAGTACGCTTTTAGTCTTTATTAAATTCACCCAAACTACTCTTAAAGATAGAGGAGGGAGAGTCCCCCTCCTCTATTTCAATATCATTTACTTAACTATCTTAGTTACCACGCCTGAACCTACTGTTCTTCCACCCTCACGAATTGCGAATCTCATTTGTTCCTCGATTGCAACTGGTTTAGATAGCTTAACAATTATCTGGACGTTGTCACCAGGCATTACCATCTCGGTTCCCTCTTTAAGAGATACCTCACCAGTAACGTCAGTGGTACGAATATAAAATTGAGGTCTGTAACCACTGAAGAATGCAGTGTGTCTGCCACCTTCATCCTTGCTTAAGATATATACTTCACCCTCAAATTCTGTATGAGGCTTTATGCTACCTTTAGCAGCTAAAACTTGTCCTCTTTCAACATCCTCACGCTTTAGACCTCTGATTAATAGACCAACATTATCGCCAGCCTGTCCATCGTTCATAGACTTATTGAACATTTCTACTCCAGTGATAGTGACCAACTTAGAGTCCTCGGTCAAACCGATCAACTCTAGTTCATCCCCAACTTTGACTTTACCACGCTCGATTCTACCAGTAGCCACTGTACCACGTCCCTCAATTGAGAACACGTCTTCTACGGGCATTAACATTGGTTTGTCAGTAGGTCTTTCTGGCAACGGAATGGTTGCGTCCACAGTGGCCATCAATTTCTTGATTGCCTCAACACCTTCTGGTTCGTTGTTGAAAGCCTTGAGTGAACTTCCACGTACTACAGGAATATTTGCACCGTCATATCCATTTTTGGTTAGTAACTCTCTAATCTCTTCCTCGACCAAGTCTACTAGGTCAGCATCCATTTCCTCAAAGAGATTGATCCAGACTACAAAGTGCTTCACTCCAACTTGCTTCGCCAATAAAACATGCTCTTTTGTTTGTGGCATTGGACCGTCT
>Ga0105048_10004014_pt1 | contig 24112 bp, 13 predicted proteins | sample MAT05_FD_78382 | JGI IMG/M metagenome (GOLD analysis project Ga0105048, IMG submission 78382) | Freshwater microbial communities from Lake Fryxell liftoff mats and glacier meltwater in Antarctica - MAT-05 | ecosystem: Environmental > Aquatic > Freshwater > Ice > Liftoff microbial mat | place... | reverse complement strand
CGACTGCTGTGGGACCCCATTCACCCACCCGGTGCGCCGCGCGATCGTCTCCTTCGACTCACGCTGGTCAGCGGTCGCGGCCACGGCTTCGACTCCGACGGCTCGCCCTCCGCGTCGATGCTGGCGCCGCCCGATCGCCGGCGTGCCTGGATTGGTCGCTTGCTGCGAGTGCATGACCGCGGCGCGCTCGCGGCTGACCCCGGCGCGGTCACGCTTCTTCGCGAAGAGCAGGAGCGATCGCTCTCGGAAAAGCCAGCCACATCCCGCGTCACCCGGGCCGAGAAGGCGCTCGCGACGTTGCGACGCGGACTCTATCCCTACCAGCGCGAGGGCGTGCGGCGCTTCTTCGAGCGCGGCAGGCTCTTGCTCGCGGACGACATGGGGCTCGGCAAGACGACGCAGGCGATCGCCGCCTGTCACGCCTTCGCGCGCGCGGGATACGTGAAGCGGGGCCTGTTGATCGTGCCCGCCTCGCTCAAGGGGCAGTGGCACCGCGAGTGGACCGCGACGACGGACGAGCCGCTCACGATCGTCGATGGGTCACCCGAGGAGCGCAAGCGCGTGTACGAGAGCAGCGAGCGCGGGTTCTTGGCGATCGGATACGAGCAGCTCATCCGCGATCTACTGCTCGTTCAGAAGTGGGGCCCCGACATGGTCGTCCTCGACGAAGCGCAGCGGATCAAGAACTGGGCGACCAAGTCCGCGGCCTACGTGAAGTCGCTGACGCCGGAGTATCGGCTCGTGCTCACCGGCACGCCGATGGAGAACCGCCTCGACGAGCTGGCGTCGATCATGGACTTCGTCGACGACCTCGCGCTCGAGCCCAAGTGGCGTCTCGCGCCCTATCACAGCGATATGATCGGGGACGCGGGCCGCGGCGTGAGCGGGGCGCGCAACCTCGGCGTCCTCCGCGCGCAGCTCGCGGGCTCGATGGTGCGCCGGGTGCGTCGGGACGTGCTCGCCCAGCTCCCGAAGCGAACCGACACGCGCGTGCCCGTCGAGGTGACGACTGCGCAGCGCGAGCGTCACGATCAGCTCACCCCACCCATCGCTGCGCTCGCGGGGATCTCGAAGAAGCGTCCGCTGACGCAGGCCGAATTCCTGAAGCTCATGACGCTCCTCGCGCAGCAGCGGATGATCGCCAATGGGCTCGCGCAGGTCGACTTCGACGAGGTGTGGCCCGAGATCTCGCGCTCGAAGCCGACACCCGAGGTGCTCGAGCGGATGTTCGCGCCGAAGCTATCGGCGCTGCGCGCGCTGATCGATCAGGTGGTCGTCACGCAGGGTCGCAAGGCCGTGATCTTCAGCCAGTGGCGAAAGATGTTGCGCCTCTCGGAGTGGGCGATCCGTGATCTGCTGTCGCGCGCCGGAATGCGCGCCGTGTTCTTCACCGGGGCCGAGTCGGCGGCGCTTCGAGAGCGCGCGATCATCGAGTTTCACGATGATCCCACGGTGACGGTGATGTTCCTGAGCGACGCCGGCGGCGTCGGCTTGAACCTCCAGCGCGCCGCGAGCTGCTGCGTGAACCTCGAGATGCCGTGGAACCCGGCGGTGCTCGAGCAGCGGATCGGGCGCATTTATCGGCTCGGTCAGACCCTGCCGATCGATGTCTACAACCTCGTGGCCGAGGACTCGATCGAGGCGAAGATCGCGGAGCTGGTCGCGCGCAAGAAGGCCGTGTTCACCTCGCTGTTCGACGGTACGACGGACGAGGTGAAGTTCGATGGCAGCTCGTCGTTCCTCGAGACCGTGCGGAAGATCGTGGAGCCGGTGGAGGTGCCGAGCGCGACCGAGGATGAGCAACCGCCGCCGGCGGAGGCGCCGGCCCCGCGAACGGAGGTCGAGGCCGCGCCGCAGCCGAGCGGGAAGCTGTCGGTGACCCGCATGCCGGACGGCGGACTTCGGGTCGAGGCTCCGCCGGAGCTCGCGGGCCCGCTCGCGGATCTGCTCGAGTCGCTGGCGCGGTCGTTGCGGGGCGGTAGCGTGTTATGCCTGGGAAGGGAGTCTGGGAATGAACGACGTCGAGAAGCTCATGAAGGAAGTGTCGCGCGCCCTGCCCGGGGCTGAGATGACGCTCGACCGCCCCTCGAAGGCGACGGCGACGTGATGGCTGGATGTCCGCCATGGAGTCCACGCGGCCGTCGTCGAGTGGCGCCCGGGGAAGGGCTTCGGCGTCTCCACTCCGAGCTTCGACTCACTCGGGGAAGGCTCGCACGAGGTCTACGTCGACCGCGATGCCATCGTTGGGAGGGTCGTCGAGCTCCTCGAAGGACGTCGAAGTCCAGCTCCACCGCCAGGAAGGGGGTGAGCGGGAAGCGCCGATGACGCGTTGTCATCAGCGCCTCTCGCGTGGAAGGTCACCTCAGTGACTCGCGAGATCGGCGCCATCCTGGCGCGCATCCACCCGGACGCTACGTTCGCGGCGATCGCCTCGCTCCCCAGCGATGCGCTCGATCTGGCGGTCGATGGCGTCGGCGACGTGGTCTTGCCGTTGAAGCCCAAGCAGGCGCAGCAGCTGATCCAGATAGCGCGACCTGCGCCGTACGGGAAAGGGACCCGCACCCTCGTGGACCCCAACGTCCGGGACACCTGGAGCGTGCACGCTTCGAAGGTTCGGCTCGGACCGCGCGGGACCGCCGCGCTCAGCCGCGCCCTCGACGGCCTCGCGGCGGATCTCGGCGTACCGCTGGGACAGACGCTCGAGCCGGAGCTGCATGATCTCTTGATCTACGGCCCGGGCCAGTACTTCGCGCCGCACAAGGACTCCGAGAAGTCCGACGACATGGTCGCGAGCTTGGTCGTGCAGCTGCCCTCCACCTATGCGGGCGGGGCGATGATCGTGACCCACGGGCGTGAGACGGTGGAGCTCGACTCTCAGCGTCCGAACATCGGCCTCCTCGCGTTCTACGCCGACTGCGTGCACGAGGTGCTGCCGGTGCGCAGCGGATATCGCGTCGCGCTGACCTACAACCTGATGATGCGCGGGCGACCGATGCGCGGCGCGCCCACGCCCGAGGTCATCGAGGTGGTGACCGGGGCGCTCGATCGATACTTTGCCGCGCCCTTCCCCCCACGTTGGCCACACGACGCTGAGGCCGATCGCCCTGATCGGCTCGTCTATCTGCTCGACCATGAATACACCCAGCGGAGCCTGAGCTGGGATCGGCTCAAGAGCCCGGATAGTGATCGCGTGGATCTGCTCCGCGCGGCGGCGGAGGCCCGCGGTCACGAGGTCGCGCTCACCCTGGTCGACGTCCACGAGGTGTGGTCGGCGGAAGGACCGCTGGCGGCAAGCTGGCGCGCTACGCAGCAGTCGCGCGGCTATCTGATCGACACCGAGGCGACGTTCATCTCCTGGGTGGCGCGCGACGGGACCCGCCGCGACGCCGATGAGCGCGGACTGAATCTGCGCGAGGTCGTGATGACCAAGATCTCCGGAGATTTCCCGCCGCACACGACCGACTACGAAGGCTACATGGGAAATTATGGCAACACGGCCGATCGCTGGTACCACCGGGCGGCGCTGGTGATCTGGCCGAAGGCGCGCGAGTTCGTGATGCGCGCACGCGGCGCGCCCGAGTGGGGGCTCGGCGAGATTCGCGGGGTCGCGCGTGCGGGCGACCTCGCGCGCGCTCGTGAGCTCGCGGCCGCGTTCCTCCCGCTCTGGGAACGCGGGAGAGACGGCGATCTGATGACCGCGCTCGAGGTCGCCGGGTTGCTGGGCGACCCGGAGCTCGGAGCGCGCATGTTGAAGCCGTTCGGGATCGACGCGCTGTCTCCCGGCGCCGTGCCTGGCATCGTCGCGCTGGCGGCTCGATTTGGCGCGCCATGGATCCGTGAGCGCTTCAAGGCCTGGCAAGAGAGGCGACGCTTCGGCGACGATCGCGCCTGGGTATCGAGCCTCCCCGATCTCGTCGGACCTCTCGTGCGCGACGCCGGCAAAGTTGGACGCGAGATCGCCCGCGAAATCGTCGTCGCGAAATGGAAGTCCGTCTCCTCGAGAGTCGATGGATTGGCTGCCTATTCACCGAGCACGCGCAAGGACGCCGCGTCCGACGTCAGCTCGGCCCTGCTGGCGCTGGTCGAGTGCGCGCTGATCGTCGACCAGCCCGCGCTCGGCGACGAGATCTTGCAGCTCGTTCGATCGGAGGAGCGCGCGAACGAGCTCCTCCCAGCGATGCTTCGGCGCGCGCACGAGCAGTACCCGATCGAGGCCTTCGAGCCGATGGGGCTGTGGCCCCTGGTCGCGCTCGCGCTCGAGCGTGCGCGACGCGTCGCCGCGGAGCCCGAGCGGGAGACGGACGACTGGTCGATCGCGGCGGCGCTCGGCTGCACCTGCAAGCATTGCCAGGCGCTGTCGGAGTTTCTCGTCGATGGTGCGCGGCGAACCTTCGCCTGGCCGCTCTCGAAGGAGAACCGCCGCCACGTTCACGGGGCGCTCGATCATGGCGAGCTGCCGGTGCGGCACGAGACCATTCGATCGGGGAGCCCACAGACGTTGCTCTTGACCAAGACGCCGGCGCTGTTCGCGCGTGCAAAGAAGCACAAGTCCGAGGCGCAGGCGTTGGTGGTGTGGCTCGAGTCGACCGCGGCGGAGGCGCCGGGAGCGGAGCACGGACGGCCGAAGCGGCCCGGGCGTCGAGCGCGGATCAGGCCGGCCTGAGCGACTCAGCCGCGTCCGTCGCCGAGGAGTCGGCCGCGGTTCGACCCGGACGACTCCACGGGTCGCGACAGGACCACGCTTTGCCCGGCGGCGTGCCCGTGCTGGCGAGCTTCGCGGTCGTCGGTCTCGCGGCTGCGGGTGGAGTAGAGGCGTGGGTACCGCTGCTGGTAGTGGCGTTCGAGCGCTGGATCTCCGATCCAGACCAAGCCTTGCTCGCGATGCTTCGATCGCTGGCCGTCCAGCTTGGACTCGAACCCTTCGATCACGCCGGTGCGAAACGCGCGGCGATCTCGGTTCCCGCGGATCGCATTTCTCGCCTTATGCTCGCGCCACAGCGCGTCTGCGGTGCGATCGAGGAACGCGCAGACGTACTCGGCCATCGCCACGTTCTCGGGGGTACCGGTGGCCTCCTGCACCTTCATCGTGCGCCCTGTCTGCACGTCCCATACGGTGCAGATCACGACCTTCACGAAGAAGTGCCGGACGAGCAGCGAGCCAATTCGCCCGAGCGCCTCCTCGAGGCGCGCGACCGGCGCATGAATACCTTGCGACACGAAGCGCCGCTCACCGGCTGCATGCACGGCCAGGTTGTGCTCGAGGATCAGGCGCTGAGCCGTCGCCATGGCGACCTCGGCCTCGTGGCGGTTGGGGCTGGTGGCGAGCGCGAGGAGCTTCGAGACGCGCTCGATCAGCTTGTGGCGCGGCGACCCCGGCTCGACATCAGGGAGGCCGGTCGCCGCGGGATCGAACCCGCGCTGGCGGCACACCTCCGCGAACGCGGGACCGTGAGCGCTCTCGTCGCGCACGTTGAGCACCTCGCTCACGAACTGATGCGCCATCGCGTGCTTGAGCACCTCGACGACGGCCAGCCACGGCTGCTCCACGACGAGCGCGCGAGCGATCGTGATGGTGCGGCGCGCGCGATCCCAGCGGCCGAGGGTGGAGGCGCTGTCTCCGAGCTCGAGCACGGGCCGGCGCAGGAGCGCGTGGAAGTGGTTCGAGTTCAGGCGGTCCCAGTCGTCGAGGAGGGCGTGTAGAGTGGCGCGCTCGAGTGCTTCGGTGAGGGAGCCGAGGTCCATGTCGGGGCGAGTTTAGCATGGTCGATTTTGGCGAGGCCACCGGCAACGTCCGTCGTTCTTCGCTGGCTACGTCAGTTGAGACGACAAGGAGCTGGCGCTGCTTGAGATCGTCCCGGATCTGTCCGTAGTCGGTGACGATGCCCATATCCTGCGCGCACCGCTTGTGAACAAGTCCTCATCGACGTATTGGCGCTACCAGGATACGACGTGTTGTTCAGGCCGGTCCGCAAAGAGCGCGGTTGATGGGAATCAGGGAACGTTTGCGCAGCCGATCCTATTCGCTATGGGCAGCTAGGATCGGCAGCGTGTGATTTAGTCGCTGCGTGTACTAGAGACGAAGGCTCGAGGCAGGACCTGGATCGGGGCGAGCTGATCGGCAGGGAGCGAGTCGGCTGAATCGAGGAGGAGGAGGAGCGCAATGGTGACGTCGGCAAACTCGAGGTTGATGGCTCGCGCGTGGCTCGCCGACGCGCTCAGCGTGAAAGAGCCGTTCCCATGGCAACTCGCGCTCCTCGATCAACTCCTCGGTGGGGGGTGGCCTTCGTCGCTCGACCTACCCACCGGCCTCGGCAAGACATCCGTTCTCGCGATCTGGGTCGTGGCCCGCGCGTGCGGGGCGAAGCTCCCGCGCCGGCTCATCTACGTCGTCGATCGACGCGCCGTCATTGATCAAGCGACCGAGGTGGCAGAGAACCTCCAGGCCAAGGTCCGGGAATGGACTCGCGTAGCGCCCGAGATTGCGGAACGGCTGGGCCTGGGGCCCGAGGGGCCCCTGCCTGTGTCTACGCTTCGAGGCCAACTCGCTGACAACAAGGAGTGGCTGACCAACCCGGCGGCAAGCGCGATCGTGCTCGGGACGATCGACATGATCGGCTCGCGTTTGCTCTTCGAGGGCTACGGCGTATCGCGGCGAATGCGCCCATATCATGCCGGGTTGCTCGGCGCCGATGCACTCGTCATCCTCGACGAGGCGCACCTCGTACCAGCGTTCGAAGCGCTTGTTCGATCCGCGTCGGATGACGATTCGAGCGCGAACCCACTGAAGGCTTCCGACGAGACACGACGGCAAACCATTCCTGCGCTTTCGATCATGTCGCTGTCGGCGACGGGGCGATCGGACGGTGATCGAACGTTTCGTCTGACCAAGGACGATGAGGCGCACCCGATCGTTCGACAGCGCCTCCACGCGAAGAAATGCATACTCCTTTGCGCTCCGCTCGATCCGGCCGACTCCGCCCTCTCCAAGGCGCTCGCCACCGAGGCGTGGGCTCTCTCGGATGGCGGCCAACAGGCGGTGCGCTGCATCGTGTTCTGCAATAGCCGCGAGGATGCTCAGAGAACCCAGGCTGAAATTTTTCGACTGGGCCGTGAAAGCAAGTCGAACGCTTCCGTGATTGAGCCGGACGTAGAGCTGTTCGTCGGAGGACGCCGCGTGTTCGAGCGCGCAGAGGCGGCGAAGTGGCTTCGCGACCGGGGTTTCCTGGCCGGTCACGCTGCAAAGCCCTCCGCGCCGACGTTCGTCATCGCAACCTCAGCAGGCGAGGTGGGCGTCGACCTCGACGCGGATCATATGGTCTCGGACGTTGTTGCATGGGAGCGCATGGTGCAGCGACTCGGGCGCGTGAACCGACGTGGCGATGGCGCCGCGAAGGTGATCGTCATTCCCGTTCTCCGAGACGTGAAAACCGTTGCGGCGTTCGCGAAGGAGGAGGAGAAGCGCGGCGCCGACGATCATGCAGCGATCCGCCGCGCGGAGCTGGTGGAAGCCTCGGCCCACGCGATCCGAGAGTTGCCGGCGTTCGAGAGCGGACGCGCCGGGAGCCCTCAGTCGCTCGTTGATCTCAAGCGCCGCGCGCAGGGCGACCCGAGGCTCGCGGCTTTGCTACGAAGCGCTACGACCCGCGACCCATTGCGACCCGAGTTGACCCGTCCGCTGCTCGAGAGCTGGTCGATGACGTCGCTCGAGGTTCACGCCGGTCGTCCCGAGGTCCAGCCGTGGATTAGAGGCTGGATCGACGATGAGCCGCAGACGTCGATCGTCTGGCGGGACCTTCTGCCCTGCGATACGAATGGACAGAGCCTCGGAGCCAAGGACGTCGACGCCTTCTTCGAGGCGGCCGCGCCGCACATGCTCGAAGTCCTCGAGACCGAGACTTTTCGCGCGGTCGAGTGGCTATTGGCACGCATCGCGGCGCTCGACGGCAAGAGGGCGCAATCCGTGCCTCTCGCTGAGCTGAGCGACGAGGAAGAAGCTCCCGGGGGCGGCGACGACTCGGGTGACGCGACGGAAACAGAGCAACGCGATGCATCCGAGTCCCATGAGGGTCCCCGGAGCGCCCGCGAGAAACGAAGGCTGACTCCAGACGATGTGGTCGCATTCGTTATCAACGCAGACGGCAAGGCCGCCCCGCTCATCGGCTCTCTTCCTGACGATTCACGCGATCGAAAGCGATGGGTGGATGACATCAGCGCCCTGCTCACCGGTGGTCGGCTCGTGGTCGATGCCCGCATGGGTGGTCTCGAGAGCGGTCTGCTCGAAGAGGACGAAGAAACAGCAGCGCTCGACGTGACCCGCGTCGATGTCGCGGGCATTCCTTTTCGTGTCACCGAGACCACGGCGCGCACGTCCGCCGCTTCAGCCTGGCGCGAGGAACTTCGGGTTGCGATTCGTGTTTCCGAGGAAGGCATCGCTGATCGCTGGATCGCAGTGGAGCGGCGCCCTTTGACAGGTTACCTGACGGAGGAGGGCCGCTCCATCAGTCGCGCGCAGCTCCTCGATGCCCACCAAGATTGTGCCGAGAAGTGGGCGCGCGCAATCGCACTCCGACTCGGGCTCAGCGACCCTTTCGTCGAAATGCTCGCGCTCGCGGCGCGTCTCCACGACGAAGGGAAGAGGGCGAACCGCTGGCAGCGTGCCTTCTCTGCGCAGAGCGACGGCATATACGGCAAGACAGCCAGTCGTCCGAACATCGCTTTGCTCGACGGGTATCGCCATGAATTTGGATCTCTTCCGCACGCCGAGACGGACCCCCGCGTCGGAGCGCTCCCACCTGAGCTTCGCGACCTCTGTCTGCATTTGATTGCCGCGCACCACGGCCACGCACGGCCAACTATCCCCACGCGCGGGTGTGAAGACGCACCACCCAGCGCACTCGTCGAACGCGCCCGTGAGGTCGCGCTGCGCTTTTCTCGGCTCGAAAAGGCGTGGGGGCCGTGGGGACTGGCGTGGTGGGAAGTGCTGTTGCGAGCCGCGGACCAGCAGGCCTCGCGCGAGAACGACGCAAGGGAGGCGACGGGTGGCTGAGGCGACGATTCCAGTAGATCTCTTCAACCCTGGTCAGGTGTTCGCGTGCCACGGGCTCCTTACCGTGGCAGACCGACTGCTCGGTGACGCCGAGGCCGCGTTTGACTGGACGACACACGGTGCTACCAGGTTCGTGCTTCGGGCTCGAGGAGTCGAAAACCCGGTCGAACGAGCGCTCCGCTTTCTGGCGAGCGCCGAGGTGGTCGCGCTCGCGCCTCACGCGACCACGCACGAGGCCGATTGGAACAAGAACAGCTGGGGTTCGATTCGCGTGCTCGCGGATGGCGCACCCTATCCGTTTGCGAACCCCTCAAGCCCCGCCACGCTCGCTGCGGAGCTGAGAAGTGGAAACGAAGTTATCGTCATCGATCACTGGGGCGATTCGACCGATCGTCGTGACAACGTAAAGTTCTGGGCCGGATCAGGAGGGTACCCTGGAGCAGCGCTCGCGCGCGACGCGCTCGAACTTGTGCGCTCGAAGTGCAATACAGCGACGTCCGACCCGTTTGCCGTGGCAGCCCCGCAGAGTAGCAGCTTCAGCCTGGACTGGCGCCGCAACTATATCCCGATCGACGCCGGTTTTTCGGTGAACAATCACGCCGACATCAAGACCGTAGGCTATCCGTTGGTCGAGCTGCTCGCGGCCATCGGTCTGACGGACGGAAGGCCGGCGCGCATCAGCTGGCGAGACAAGCTCAACTACCGCTTCGGAGTCGTGGGTCGCCCACGAGCCGAGAGCACTTGGTACGCACCGCCCCTGCTGCGAGCCGCGCTCGGCGGAGCCGCTCTCCCGTTCCCTTCACGCCGCTTTCACATGTCCCTGGGCTGGCCCGGCAAAGAGGGCCAGGCCCGCGCCATCACCACCGTCATCGAGGAGACCACCGCATGAGCGCGACAACACTGACTACAGACGCCATTCACGCGTGGGCCGACGACCCCAAAGGTCCGGTCGCGCTGGTGTTGAAACAGCACTTGATTCCGATCGAAGGTGAAGGGGGCGTGTTCTTTCCGCCGACGTACGCCGGCATCGGTTACAACATCGACACGCTCGCCGATGGCAGCAAGGTCGCAATAGTTGATTCGGTCGGCGCTCAAGCCAACCGAATGGAGCCATACTTCAAGGCCAACGGCGGCGACCCGGAGCTGGCCAAGCTGGTCCCGCAGATCGATATCGATCTCGGAAATGGGAGCTCCGTGTCCGTGCTCGATGCCGGACACAGATTGGGCGACGCGATCATCCGCTCGTCTTCGCTCGGAATCCGAGCCCGGGACGCGTTCAATAGTTTTCTGTCGACCGGGGACGCGAGCGGGATCGCGAAGCTCGGACCGACGTCGCTGGTGTTCGGCGTCTGGGACTCACGCGACACGCAGGCGAAGCTTCCGCGCATCCTTCAGTCCGTGATCCGCGCGTGGGACATCGACAAGCTGAAGCGGTCCGCGCAGTACATCACGCCGACCGACTACGCGAAGCTCGAGGTCTTCTCGGACGAGGAGAAGGCCACCTCGGAGAACAACCCCAAAAGCCCGCTTGCGCAGCGCGGATTCGTCCACGTGCCTGCGACCGAGGCGCACGGTGGGGTGGTCGCCCGCGGGCCAATCGTGCGCGATGTTACTATCAACCTCATCGCGCTCCGGCGCCTGTCGGCAAAGGACAAAGCACTCGAGCTCCGGCGTTATGTGCTCGGCCTGTGTCTCGCAGCAGCGACGGAGCCGCCGGACGGCTTCCTGCGACAGGGCTGTTTGCTCACCCCAGATCCGGCGCAGCTATCCGAGTGGTTCGCGGTCGCGCGAACCGGTGAGCGCACGCCGATCGCGCTCGCGAGCGATGTCGCTCGCGCGTACGCCAAGCAGGCCGCGCAAGCGTTCGAAGTCGGCAAGAGCGAGACTGTAAAGTTCGACAAAGCCTTGGCGAAGGCCGACCTGCTCGATACACAGGACAAGAAGAAAGCCAAAGGAGACGCGGCCAAGAAGAAAACACCCAGCAAGAAGTCGGAGTGAGCATGGTGCAGCACCTCGCGCTCGAGATTCGTCTTCATGAAAGTCGCTTCCACGGCGTCGCGGAGTGGCCACCCGCGCCAGCTCGCGCGTTTCAAGCCCTCGTCGCTGCCGCAGCGGAGGGCTCGGCGTTGCCGAGCGAAGCATTGGGTGCGCTCGAGTGGCTCGAGCGCCTCCCGCCGCCGTTCATCGCCTGTCCGCACGGCCGCGCCGGCCAGCGTGTTGAGACCTTCGTACCCAACAACGACGCGGATTCGCTTGGCGGAGATCTCGGCCTACTCCCTGAGATACGAACGAAGAAGACTATCCTGCCGATGCTGCTGGAGGGCACGCCGCGGTTCCTTTACGTCTGGCCTATCGTCGCTGACGGACCCGCCGATCATGTAGTCGCTATCGCGGAGCGGCTCTATCAGTTCGGACGTGGCGTGGACATGGCGTGGGCGGTTGCACAGGTGTGCGAGAGCGATGATGTCGAACGCCGGCTGAGAGAGCACGTAGGGACCGTTCATCGGCCCGGTACGGGCGAGGGTCATGCGCTCGCATGTCCGACCGCAGGGTCGCTCGCCAGCCTCGTTGCGCGCCATCAGGCTTCGGCTCGGCGGCTGCGCAGCCCGGAAGAGGGTGGTCAACGTGGGCAGCTGTTCGCACAGCCGCCAAAACCGCTGTTCGCCCAGGTGGGTTACGACGTCCCGCAGGGACGCCTGCACTATGAGTTGCGAAGCGCGCGCGATGGGGCAGCGATGCATCCCTGGCCGATGCGACGTATCGTGCAGCTCGGAGAGCTACTCCGCGACACGGTGACGGCGAAGCTCCAGGCGGCACTTCCGAAGAGGCGCGAAGAGGTGCGGCGTGTGCTCGTCGGTCGGCAACCCGACGGGTCGAATGGCGGACCGACGGACCGGATCCGCATCGTGCCCCTTCCTTCCATCGGACACGAGCACGCCGACCTTGCCGTGCGCAGGGTCCTTGTCGAGGTACCGCCCAGCTCACCGATCTCTCAAGAGGACATCCACTGGGCCTTCTCGGGACTCGAGCCACACGACCCTTCGACGGGAGAGATTGATTTCGTCGTCACGGCGACGTTGGACACGCGCATGGCCGAACACTTCGTTCGGTCTTCTCGCAGATGGCGTACCGTCACGCCGGCTGTGCTGCCCGAGAGCGCGAAGCGCCGGCGAATCGAACCCGCTCGACGGCGGGAGGAGGCGAAGGGAGCGGCAGAGCGCGGCGCTGAGGAGCGAAGCGGAGTTGCCGCGGTTCACGCAGCGCTCAGACACGCGGGGATCGATGCTCGTCCGGTGCGCATTTCCGTTCAGCGCGAGCCCTTCGACACCAAAGGCGCTCGTGCGGAGAGCTTTGCGAACGCGACGCGATTCCCGAAGGAGCGGTTCTGGCACGTTCAGATCGAGTTTGCGCAGAAGATCGGCGGTCCCATCGCGCTGGGTGACGGTCGGTTTCTCGGTCTGGGATTGCTTGCGCCCGTGTCGCGTCAAGACGGCGCGTTTGCCTTCGACGTCGTCGACGGTCTTGTGAGGTCGGCTGACCCGATCGCTGTGTCACGCGCCCTGCGCCGAGCGGTGATGGCCCGCGTTCAAGCGAAGTGGGGACGCGGCACTCTGCCGCTGTTTTTCACGGGTCATGAGGACAGCGGTGAGCCCGCTCGTCGGAGCGTCGCGTCACACGTCGCGTTTCAGCTTGCCGGCGAACAGCTCCTTATTCTCGCACCGCATCTCCTGGATGACCGCCCTCCGGAGCGATGGGAGCTCGACCACTTGGCAGTGCTCGAGGAAGCGCTCGCCGACCTAACGGAGCTCAACGCCGGACGGTCGGGTAGACTGTCTCTCGAACGCGACGATCTGGCGACGGATTCTCGCCTGCTGGGTGTAGCGCAGGTCTGGCGCTCCGTGACGACATACAGCGTGAACCGCCACAGCAAGCTCGGCGACGCCAAGCTTGCGCTCGTCAACGATGTGGCAGACGCATGCGTTCGTCGTGGGCTGGCACGACCGGAAGTGACGGTGACAGCCGTTGCCGGCCGCTCGGGACGTGGACTGGAGGGTCGCTTGAACCTGCGGTTCCCAGCAGCAGTGAAGGGCCCCCTTCTCCTCGGGAGGACCCGCTATCTCGGCGGAGGACTGTTCGAGGCGATGGACGAGCGTTAATCTTGCCTAGACATTGAATCACGCCTCCGCGTAGGCAACCGCTTCTCCGCCTGGCATCCTCTCCCGATGGTGCAGGCCAAGAAGCCCCGAGCCTCCTACGCCGACCTCGCCAGCGCACCCGCCGACAAGATCGCCGAGATCATCGACGGCGATCTGACGCTGATGCCGCGCCCGGCAGGCCCCGCGGTGGGCACGGGCTCGGATCTCGGCATCCTCCTCGGCAACCCATTCCGGTTCGGTCGCGGCGGCCCGGGCGGATGGCTCATCTACGACGAGCCGGAGCTGCGGCTCGGCGAGGACGTCGTGGTGCCCGATCTCGCCGGCTGGCGCCGCGAGCGCCTGGGTGATGCTCCGGGCGAGAGCTACCGCACCGTCTCGCCCGACTGGGTCTGCGAGGTGCTGTCCCCGTCCACGCAGCGGCACGATCGGGTTCGCAAGATGCCGCTGTATGCGCGCGAGCGCGTCGCGCACGTGTGGCTGGTCGAGCCGGTGGTGCGCACGGTCGAGGCCTTTCGGCTCGATGGCGATCGATGGGTCTTGCTGGGCACGTGGGGCGATGACGACGTGGCTTCGATCCCGCCGTTCGAGGCGGTGCCGCTGGAGCTCGCGCTGCTGTGGACGGCCTCACCGCCCAAGGCGACCTGAAGCGACCATCTCCACCATCGCGCCCCCGATCGGCAGATGGATCCACGTCTCCACCACCCGCGCCGGATCGCTCGAGCCCACCAGATCTGCGTACGCCGCGAGCTGGGGCCCGAACGTCGGGCACTTCGCTCGCCACGCGCCCTCCGCGAGCCCGGGAAACGTCTTGTGATCGATGATCACGAAGCGATCCGGGAGCTCGAGGAGGAGATCGATCACGCCCATCACCCGTCGCTCCTCGTCCCATCGCCCCACGTAGCCCTCGACCGGCACCTCGCGCTGCCAGATCGCGTCCGGCCACCGCGAGAGGATGAACGCGCGCAGCCGATCGCTGGCGTCGAGCAGCGCGTCCGCTCGGAGATGCTCGAAAAGCGCAAACGCGTCGATCAGGCGCCGCGCTCGGGTCGCGCGCTCGTCGGGACCCAGCCCTTCGACGTCACACGCAAAAAATGCGTGCACCGCGTCGCCCACCACGCTGTCGTCCGCGTTCGCGCCTCCCTCGAGCGTCAGCGCACCCGGCAGGCGGACGATCCGGCCCACCCGGCGCTCGGGCAGGTCACGACGATCCGCCGCCTTGTCCGACGGAGACATGCTGTACGGCTCGAAGGTGGCGGGCTCGGGAGCGCGCGTGAACCACCGGCGCTCCGCGGGCGCCGCCGCCCCTGCAGGCGCGCCGACCAGACGCCAGACGCGCGCCGGGACCTCGTGGCCGATCGAAGCGCGGATCCGGACGACATCGACCGCGCCGTCCGCCGCGTCGACCGGCAAGCTCAAGAGCGGCTCACCGTCCTCGTCCGCGAGCGCATCGAGCCACTGACACGCGACGCCGCGAGACTTCAGCCGCGCCGCGAGCACCAGATGATCACGCGCGCGCGTGAAGCCGACGTAGAGGAGCCGCGCCCGCTCCTTCTCCTCGCGAGCCTCGACGCGCCTCCCCTCGTCCGAGGCCGCGGCCCATGCTGCCAGAGGCGACCTCTGCACCAGCCCGAAAGGCCACGGCCAGCAGCGGATCCAGCGGCCCGCGAGCGGATCGGCCGCGTCGAGCTCCGCCGCGTCCGACTCGGGGCAGACCTGAAACGCGTCGCGACGCTCGGCGCGATCGAGGCTCGAGAGGATCACCACCGGCCACTCGAGGCCCTTGGCGCGGTGATAGGTGGAGATGACCACCGCGCCCGCGTCGGTCGGGACGTGCTGATCATCCGATGCGACGAGCTCGTTTCGTTGCCACTTCTCGGCGCTCGCGCGCACGAAATAGCGCAGCAGGCCCGCGACCGTGCCCGCCTCGTGCTCCTGCGCCGCGCGCTCCTCGTAGCGGGCCGCCAGCCCGCGGAGCGCCTCCAGGTTGGCCACCCGCTGCGGCGCGTCGGGCCACCGCGCGCAGAGATGAACGACGTCCAGCGCAGCCAGCACCGCGTCGAGCGCCTCGCTCGGCGCGAGCACCCGGAGCTGATCGCGCACCGGCTGGAGGCTCACGCGCCAGGCGGACGTCGCGTCCCGCGATCCCTCCGCAGCAGCCAGCTGTCTCTCGAGCCACGCGTCCGGCGAAGCGCCCTCGTAGCCCAGCAGGACGTCGATCTTCGCTGCGGAGAGCGAGTCCCGCGCGTCGAGCAGCCAGCGGAGCGCGGAGTCCACCAGCACGCCTTCAGGGGTCGCCAGGAGCCCAGCGCGCGCGAACGCCGCGCGGACACCGATGGCGTGGAGCGCCACGGCGAGCGCCTGTGCCTCCGCGTTGGTCGCCACCAGCACCGCGATGTCTCCCGGCCGCACGCCGCGAACGTCTCGCGTGGCGCGATCCTCGATCGGCGTCGCGAGCGGGCTCGCCAGCATGCGGCGCACCCCTTCTGCGAGCGCGGCCGCGTGCGCGTCGTTGTTTCGAGCCTCGAGCGCCCACACACCCATCGGGGGCAACGCCTCCAGCGACGCTGGCGCGTCACGACGCGCGGTCACCTCGACCTCGGAGCGATCGAACCCGTGACGCAAGAGCGCCCTCGAAAACAGCGCCGAACAGGCCTCGACCAGCTCGGGGCGCGAGCGATAGTTGTGCTCGAGGGTCTCGCGGTGACCCCCGGAAGACGCGACGAGCCGGGCGACCGCGTCCATCAGCAACGGGTCCGCACCCGCGTACTCGAAGATGCATTGCTTGCGGTCACCTACCCACGCCGAGCGCCCGGCGATCGCGTGCAGCTTCATGAACAGCGCGAGCTGGATCGGGCTGGTGTCCTGAAACTCATCGACGACGATCAGCGCGAGGCGCCCTCGAAGCTCGCGCTGAACCTCGGGTACCTCGAGCAGCTCGAGCGCGCGGTCCAGCATGTCGATGTAGTCGACCACCCGCCGGCGCGACTTCCAGCTCTGGTACGCGCCGAGGCCGACGCTCGCGGCCGCGAACAACGCGCTCACGAGCTCGCGCAGCTCCCCCTGAAACCTCGGGTGCGCCAGTGACCGACGCGCGACCTCCCGGAGCTTCGCCACCAGAGGCCTGGCCTTGACGCTCGGCTCCACGTTCGCCAGACGAGCCCAGTCGGTCCAGTCGAGCTCCTGATCGCGCAGGCGCACGGCGGCGAAATCGACGAGGTCGATGACCGAACGCGTCGCTCGCGTCGAGTCGCCCGTGGCGGATAACGCGTCCCGCGCTGTCAAGATCTCGCGAAGGAGATCTCGATCGATCGCGTCGCCGTCGATCTCTGGCCCCGGGAGCAGCGCGAGCAACCCGCTCGCCGAACGGGTTGCCATCGCCGCGAGCGCCTCCGCGGGCACGCGATTTCCGCGGGCCAGATCCATGATGTCCGAGACGGGCAGCAGCCAGTCATACCGGCGCACCTGCGGGAGGTAGCCGAGCTTGAAGCGATCTGCGAGATGTTCGAGGCGCTCACGATCCGTTGGAGGAAGAGACGCCTCGAGCACCTCGCGGAGCAGCGCGGCCGCGTCCTCGGCGAGCACATCGATGTTCGGCGAGAACGCGCCTTCGATCGCCAGCTCCTTCACCAGGCGGAGGCACACCGAGTGGACCGTCCCGATGTACGCGAGCGGCAGGCGCGAGGCCTGATCGAACGCCGCTCCAGCGACCAGGCTGCGGTGGATCCGCGCCTCCAGCTCGGCGTGCGCCTTTCGCGTGTACGTCACCGCGACGACGCGCTCCACATCGATGGGCTGCTCGCCTCGGGGATCGATGGCGCGCGTGACGAGCTCGGTGAGCCGGTGCGTCTTTCCGCTGCCTGCGCTGGCACCGACGATGGTGATCCCGCGCGCGCTCATCGCATCGCCTCCCACGCGATCCCGCAGATCGTCGGTAGCTTGCAGTAGGCGCAGGACTCCTGCTTCGGCATGGCGTGGTGACGGTCGCGCTCGCTCTCCGCGACACCCAGCGCCTCGAGCATCGGCTGCGCTGCTGCGGTCGCCGCCACCGGCACCGTGCCCCCGGCGAAGCATCGCATGACGGCCTCGGTGGTGCGCTCGACGCGCTGCCAGGTGGCGTCGAGCGAGGGCCCGGCGAGCGTTCGCCCCGCGCCGAGGCGGCGATCCGCGGTGAGCACCGTCCCCGAAGCCAGCGAGAAGTACCCAGCCGGTGGCGTCGTCCCCGACCTGGCGAGACCACGCACGTACACGGCGAGCTGCACGGCCCGGCCCTTCTGAATGCTCGCGCGGTACGTGCTCTCGCCCCACTTCAGATCGAGCACCGCCTCGAGCCCGTCCGCGCGCGCCAGGCGGAGATCGAGCCGGCCGATGATCTGGCCCAGCGTGGACTCCGCGCTGACCGGCTCCTCCACCGCCGCGATGCGCCACCCGCTCGCGCGCAGAAAACGCTGAAGCTCGCGCATGGCTCGAACCAGCTGCGCTACGAGCTGGCTCCGCTCGAACACAGCTCCGGCGAGGAGCAGCGTCGAGGCTTCCCGGGAGATGAGGTCGGCGAGAATCGCACACGTGCGCGCCTCGAGCGCGTCGGGGTCGAGCTCGAACGCGCCGCGCTCGTGGAGCTCCTCGACCAGACGGTGACCGAGCCGACCGTTGAGCTCTGCGCCCTCCGGGACCTGCCCGATCGCCCTGGCGCCGAGCGACGCGCGATGGGCGAGGACGAACCGGAGCGGACAGATCGCGAGATCGCTCAGCGCGGTCGCGGGCGTGTCGCGCTCCCCTCGGAGCGCTTCGGCGCGCGCCGGCGTCAGGGCCCAGGCCGCTCGGCCGGCCGGTAGGTCCAGCGGCGCGACGAGCTCGGCGTCGGGTCCCGCGAGGAACTGCGCCGCAGGGCGGGTGAGCTTTGCGACGCCCTCCTCATCGAGGCCCAGCCGGGCGACGATCTCGTTCCACATCGGGTGCACCGAAGTGGAGGCGCCCTTCATCGTCCCCGGGACCACGAAGATGACGCGCTCCCGGGCCAGAAGGACGGCGCGCCGCCACGCTGCAGCTTCGATCGCCAAGACCGGGGCGAGCTCCGGAGCTACGATCCCCGCCGCTTCGAGCGCGGCGCGCTCGGCGCGGGTCCAGGGCTGAGACGAGGGGCGACGCGCGGGATCGCTCACGAAGCCCCACGCGATGACGGTGTCGCGCGGGGCCAGGAGCGCGCTCGGGTGATCGACGTGATCGACGCGGCCCGCGCGCTCGTCCGAGAGATCGACCCGCGTCGAAGCCCCGGTGACGCCTTCGAGCAGGTGCCGCGCCTCGTCCCGTGAGAGCCGATCGCGCTCGTCCCGGTCGAGCGCGCCGATCATCGCGCGCGCGTCGAGCAGCGCTGGACCATAGGTCTGCTCGTCCCCCGTCGAGAGCAGGCGATGCTCGAGAAACGCGCCCACGCGCTGCATCGCGTCCCGGAGAGCGGCCCGCGGCGCGGAGCTCGAGTCTACCCCGCGCGTCTCGAGCCACACCTCGAGCGCCTCGATCGCGTCGGTCGGGAGATGTCGTTCGCGCAGTATTTTGGCGGCGTTCGCCTTCTGGCGCGCCCACTCCGCGCCGCCCACGCCGGGCTGCATGGCGACCGCCCGCGCGAGGCACCGGCCGACGACGCCCTCGAAGGGGCCCACAGGCAGCGTGAGGAGCTCGAGGACACGGCGCGGATCACGGGGCTCGTACGCGAGCTCGATCGCCAGCGAGGCGAGCTGCGTCGCGGATCTCCACGCGCTCGTGCTTGCGTGACCTTGCCCAGGGAGCCCGTGGCGACCGAGCGCGGTCTCGAGCGCCCGAGGATCGGAGTAGCGCACCACGACCGCGCCCCTGCGGTGTCGCCGCAGAAGCGAAGCGGTGAGCTCCGCGAGCTCGCCCGGAGTATCGCCGCGGATCATCAGCAGCGAGCCGTCGCCGGCGATGGTCGCGGGACCGGTCTCGCCCATGAGCCGCCTCTGCAGCGCGCCCAGATCGCCCTTCGCGGGCGCGCCTCGCTCGAACGACAGAGGGTCCACGACCGTCCCACGCGCCTCCAGGAGGTCGAACACCGAGCGCCAGCGGGCCGACCAGAGCGAGCGATCCTCGACGAGCGTGACGCGTTCGTACACTGCGCGCTGCGCGGAGCTGCGGAGCTCGGCCGCGACCCTCGCGACGCGATCAGCCGTCCCGGGTGGCACCGGCTCGCTCGTTCGCTCGGCCCGCGCGAGCGCCTCCAGCCGCGATCCTGCGCCTTCGATCGCGTCGCCGTTCCAGCCGGCGTCCACCAGCGCGTCGCGCCACGCGAGGAGCGCACGAGCGGTGCCGATCGGATCTGTCGCGTGGGAGCGCGAATAGAAGCTGCCGTCCTTCGCCGCCACGAGCCGGCGGGAGTAGCACTCGATGCGCTCGATCGCGCTCTCCCGGGGAGGCGAGAGGCCCAGGCGGAGCTCGAGATCGCGCAAGAGCTGCGCGGGCGACCATGCGGGCTCACCGATACGCGATCGACCGTCGAGAGGGCGCGAACGAACCGATGGGCCGCCGAGGCCCCAACCCACCAGCGGCCTCGAGCCCCACTCCACCACCCTCCTGCGCTACCGCGGAGCGGTCACGCCGACAAGCGTCTGCGAGGCGGAGCCGCTCAGTGAACCCTCACCCCGCCCGCCAGCCGCGCCCGCTGCACCTCCGCCCGATCGATCTCGAGACCATCGTCATCCACCAGCCACGTGCGCCACCGGGTCGGATCATTCTCCACGTGCGCGATGCGCGCGCGCGACCACGGATCGCTCCATCCGGGCGCGCTCCCGACTACGACCTCGAGCGGCACGTCCATCGCGAGCGCAGACTTCATGAGCTCGTGAATGGTGGGCTCGTCGCGGTGGACCCAAGGCGCCGGGATATCGTCGTCGAGGAATCCCCAGCGAAGGCGGACCACGCCGTGCAGCCGGCCGTACTCATACAGCGCGTAAAGTGACTTCACGTCGGCCTCGAGGCGGCTCCGCAGCTTGGTGATCGCTCCGCTGGCCAGATACTCCGCGAGCTTCGCGGGGTCGCCGAAGGGCTTGGTGATGCCGCACGTGCCCTGGACCAGCTGCGCGACGGTGATCTTCAGCGTGCGGCCGGACTTGTTCAGCTGCTTGGTCTTCTGCGGCGGGCCCAGCTCGGCGAGCCGGCGGTCGCCGGGATCGAAGTCGACCGCGCGCAACAACGCGCGGATGTCGAGGCCTCCGATCACCGCGTAGCTCGCGAGTTGCTCTCGCAGCGCCGCCATCTCCGCGTCCACGAAGGTCGTCAGGGTGTGCTCGCCGACGTCGAGGAGCGCGGCGGCGCGCGGGGCCTTCGACGGGAACACGACGACGAGGGCGCGGGCGAGGCTCGCGAGCGCGGCGCCGTGCGCGGCGCGGCGCTGTGCCGCTGCGGCGCTGATCGCTTGGATGGCCGCTGGATCCGGGCGCGCGTATCGACGAACGAGCGCGAGGCGCTCGCGGACCAGCTCTCGAACGCGTCGCAGCGTGTCGCCGGCATCGTTGGCCATCGCCCAGCGGCCGTCGTCGAGCACGACGATCGCGCTCCCTTTGCGGGCGATCTGGGCCGAGCTCTCCGCGCGACGGTGCCATTTCGTGCGTCGGGCGACGCTGGCCACGACCTCCGCAGGCGAGAGCGGACCGCCGTGGGCGTCGAGCACCGCGGTCGCCAAGCGGTGATCCGACATGTTGTGGAGGCTCGCGTCCTTCCACGCCTCGTCGAGCTCGGCCTCCGTGAGCAGCACGTCAGGGCCTGGCAGCGGAGACGCGGCCGGGGCGGGTGAGGCCGGGCGCGCGAACTTCGCGGGCCGGAGCCCCAGCCGGAACATCCACAGGTCGAGCTCGTGGTCATGAGGATCGAGGTGATAGCGCTCGCCGTCGCGGTACGCCGGTGACCGGCCCGGCTTGCAGCGCTGGAGCGACGAGAGCGCGCTCCAGCGATCGGCGACGCCCGCCTCCTCGAACCGCTGCGCCACCTCCTCCAGCGTCATCGGCGCGCCGCGCTCGACCAGCGCGACGAGGAACAGCGCGAAGGTGTTCGCTTCGCGGTGGCCCACGACGGCCACAAGATTGGGCGGGTCGATACCGAGCACGCGACACCAGTCGTTCGTCATCCAAGGCTCATCGTCGAGACCGACCACGAGGTCAAGACGCCGATCAGCCACCCGGCGCTGCTCGAGCTTTGCGACCCGCCGTTGGAGCTCGTCGACCCGCCTCTCTTCCGCTCTCGCGTCGGAGCTCAATTGTCTGCGGCGTTTGAGGCTTGCTTTCGCTCAGCACGCATCTTTGTGAGCAACTCACGCATCTTCCCCTCCCGGATCGCCTCGCGAATTCGCTCCATCACCCGCTGATAGAACCAGAGATTGTGCATCGTCAGCAGCCGGTGCCCGAGGATCTCGTTCGCCATGTACAGATGGCGCAAGTATCCCCGCGAGAACTTCGCGCAAGTTGGGCAAGAGCAAGTCTCGTCCAAAGGCCGCCGGTCTTCCTTGTGCGCGCCGAGCTTGATCGACATGTACCCGCCCGGGATGAACACTCGCCCGTTGCGCGCGCTGCGGGTCGGGATCACGCAGTCGAACATGTCCACGCCCGCCGCCACCGCCTCGACCAGATCGTGCGGGTAGCCGACGCCCATCAGGTATCGCGGCTTGTTGACCGGCAACAAAGGCGCGGTCAGCTGCGTGACGCGCACCATCTCGTCGGGTGACTCGCCCACCGCGACGCCGCCGATCGCGTAGCCATCCAGATCGCGCGAAGCGAGCTCGGCCGCATGCGCCGCGCGCAGGTCTTCGAAGCGGCCGCCCTGCACGATGCCGAAGAGCGAGGTCACCGAGGGCTGCTTTCGCGCCGCAATGCAGCGATCCAGCCAGCGCGTGGTGCGCGCCAGCGACCGCTCGACGTAGTCCTTGGTCTCGTCGTGCGGCGGGCACTCGTCGAACGCCATCGCGATGTCGGTGCCCAGCGCCTCCTGGACCTCGATCGACTTCTCCGGCGAGAGCATGTGCTTGCTGCCGTCGTAGGGGCTGCGAAACTCGACGCCCTCCTCCTTGATGGTGCGCAGCTCGGCCAGCGAGAAGACCTGGAACCCACCGCTGTCGGTGAGTATCGAGCGGTCCCATTGCGCAAACTGGTGGAGGCCGCCCAGCTTGCGCACCGTCTCGTGCCCGGGGCGCAAATAGAGGTGGAAGGTGTTGCCGAGGATGACCTGCGCGCCGGTCGCGGCCACCTCCTCGGGCAGCATCGCCTTCACGGTCCCGGCGGTGCCGACCGGCATGAAGGTCGGCGTGTCCACGACGCCGTGCGGGGTCGTCATGCGGCCGAGGCGCGCCTGGGTCCCGGGGTCGGTCGCGAGGACCTCGAACGATACGGTGCGGCTCAAGCGGTGATCTCTTCGACCGAACCGTCGTCATTCCCGATCAGCGCGAGCGAGGCCATCCCCACGAAGAGGCCGTGCTCCACCACGCCGACCGTGCCGTCGAGCGTGCTCGCCAGCGCGCGCGGGTCGTCGATCGTCCCGAAACGCGCGTCCAGGATCCAGTGCCCGCCGTCGGTCACCCAGGTCGTCCCATCGCCGCGAACCCGCAGCGAGGCCGGCCCGCCGAGCGATTCGAGCTTTCTCGACACGACCGTCCAGCCAAGCGGCATCACCTCCACCGGCAGCGGAAACTTGCCCAGCTTCGGCACGACCTTCCCCGCGTCGGCGATGACGATCATCCGGCGCGACGCCGCGGCGACGATCTTTTCCCACAACAAAGCGCCCCCGCCGCCCTTCAGCAAAGCAAGGCCGGGCCCGATCTCGTCGGCGCCATCGACGGTGAGATCGATGCCGCGGACGTCGTCGAGCCCCACCAGCGGGATGCCGGCCTTCGAAGCCTGATCTCGCGTCGCGGTCGACGTGGGCACGCCGCGGATGGACAGCCCCTCGTCGCGGACCCGGCGACCGAGCGCCTCCACGAGATAGGCCGCGGTGGAGCCGGTCCCGAGGCCCACCACCATCCCGCTCTCGATCATCGCCGCCGCGCGGATCGCCGCGCTCTCTTTGGCCTTCGTCATGATGGTCCCCATCGCAAGAGATAGTCGTTCAGGTCGAGCTTCTTTTTCGTGCTCGCCGAGCTCATGGTGCGGACCATCCCGTAGATCGGCCGCTCCGGCCACGGGCGATCGTATCGCCCCAGGACCCAGAAGATACCGCTATAGGAGTTGGGGTCGCGGCCATCGAGCGCGTACTGGTCGTTCATCCGCAGCATCAGCGCCAGCGCCTCGCGCGGCCCGGGCGTCCACTCCGGGATCTTCTTCCCCCAGAGCATGCGCAGGTAGCTGTCGATGACGCCCTCGCCGAGGAGCTGGCGCTGCGTCGCGTTCCAGATCGGGTCGGCGGTCTCGGCGCGCTCCATCACGTCGTCGGGATAGACGGCGCGCGGGTCGCCGGCGTGTTTCTCCAGGGTCTTTCGCGCCCACTCCGGCAGCGACTCGTACTCCCGGTAGTCGGTCCGCCGCGCGCACATGTTCAGGCCGATCTCCCGCCAGGTGACCAGCTGATCGACGAACGCCGGGTGCCAGCCCCATTTCCCGTCGCGCGGCTTCATCAGCGCATCCCAGCTCGATCGGCGCCGCAGCCGCAGGTCGTTCATCATCTCGAACGAGGAGAGGTGCCCATAGTGTAAGTAGGGCGATAGTTTGCTGGTCGGTGCATCGCGCGTGTCCGCGTACTCATCGACGCCCGACGCGAGATACTGTCGCCAGCGCGCCCGCCCCGCGACGGTACCGCCGGCCGTCGACGGCCCTTCCGGCACACCGAACGTCCAGCGATCGAGACCCTGCACGCGGATGGAAGGCGGCAGGTCGACGAGCGGATCCGCCACGGGCAGCTCGTCGAGGTGCGGCCGCAGGTT
>Ga0105048_10004013_pt1 | contig 24112 bp, 15 predicted proteins | sample MAT05_FD_78382 | JGI IMG/M metagenome (GOLD analysis project Ga0105048, IMG submission 78382) | Freshwater microbial communities from Lake Fryxell liftoff mats and glacier meltwater in Antarctica - MAT-05 | ecosystem: Environmental > Aquatic > Freshwater > Ice > Liftoff microbial mat | place... | reverse complement strand
CAACAACCCGTTCTTGCCCTGGGCCTCTCGCGTCTTCGAGGCGGCCACGTAGGCCACGACCGCTTTGTCGAAGGCGCGCTCGCGGCGGCGGCAGTCTCCCAGAATCAACCACGCGTCGGCGTCACTCGGGTCGCGCTGCACGAAACGCTCGGCGGCCACCATCACCGTGGCGCACTCTCCGTGGGCTGCTGCGGTTCTCCACGCGGCGACTGGGGCGCCGCGCTTGACCGGGTCGCCCTCGGAGCTGATCACCACACCCGCGTCGAGCTCTTTGACCGGCGCCACCGTCGGCGCGGGTGGAGGCTCGGCCATCAACTCGTTGAACTCGGTGCCCTCGAAGTTGGTGAGCGCGCCCGAACCACCTTTGAGCTGCAGCGCCTGGCCCGCGCGCACCCGCATCGGAGCGCCACCGCCCTGGCTCACCTCGACCACGCCTCGAATCACGTCGACCTGCAGAACCTCGGCGGTGCAGCGAGCGCGAAACACCGTGCCCACCACGTGTACGCGGCCCAGCGGCGTCTCGATGTCGAAGCTCCGGGCACCACGAGCCGGGTTCACGTGAGCGGCGATCACGCCCTCTTTCATCACCAGCGTGGTGCCGCTCGAGCTCGCTCGTTCGATGCGCACCGTCGTCTTCGGCCCGAGCCCAAGCTCGTCATCGCCGAGCTTCACCAACGCGCGGCCAGTGGCATCGGTGTCGAGCGCTCTGGCTTGCGCGGTAAGCCCACTCGAGGCGACCACCGAGGCTGCCCACTCGGCCGGAGGCGTCGTCGGCTTCGAGCGAAGGGCGAAGCCCACCACGGTCAGCGCCAGCACCGCGCTCACCGCCACCAGCGTTGGCACCAACCAGGTGGGCCACAGCGAGCGAGGCTCTTCGGCCAGAGAGATCAGCTCCGAGACCTCGGCGCGCGTCGGCGCTCGACGAACCGGCGCCAGCTGAGCCTTGAGCACGGTGCCGAAAGATCTCCAGTTGGCGATCTCCCGCGCGCAGGAAGGGCAGGCTTTGGCGTGTGCTTCGAAGGCCAGCAACGCCTCACCGGTCAGCGCGTTGGCAAGATACCGATCGAGCGCGCCGTGGGGGTCACTCATGCGCGGCCTCGCTCATGCCTTCGGCGTCGGGCCACTGCGCGCGAAGCTGCTGACGCGCGCGAAAGATGCGGGTGAACACGGTGTTCGGCGAGATGCCGAGCGAGGCGGCGATCTCCTCCGCCGTCCACCCTTCGACCAGGTTCAGCACCACCACCGTGCGCCAACCTTCGGGCAATGACTCGAGCATGCGCTGTGCGTCGTGGCCTGCATCGACCCGCAGGTGCGCTTCGCCGCCACCTGCATCGTGGCTGGGTTGGTTGCGCTCAAGCAGCGTCTTGCGAACCCACGCCACGGCGCCGAACTTCTTCGCTTTTCGAACCGCGATGCCCACCAGCAACCCCCGCACACTCGAGTTGGGTCGAATTCGGGGCGCCATGTCTCTGAGCGCCAAGAAGACGTTCTGACACAGGTCTTCGGCCTCGCTGGGAGACCGCAAATGTTGGCGCAGCACGCTCATGACCACTCCCCGATGACGCTCGTACAACGGCCCCAATGCCCGCGGGTCGCCCGCCGCCAACCGCCTGACACACTGTTCGTCGTCTCCATCGCTCACCGAGTGAGGAGTCTTTCCGTCAGGGCTCAAGACCCTTCCCACGCCACGCCAATGGTGAGCCGCAACGTCGTCGAGCTCAGCTTCCATGCGACGTCGTCGGCCGTGATTTCAATGAGTTGAGGTCGTCGGGTGCGAAAGAACAGGTCGAGGCGGGCCCAGAGCGAGACCAGGCCCAGGCTCAACTGAGCCTCGAAGCCGACCAGCGCCGCAGGGCCCGCGGTGAAGAGCGCCATCGCACCTTTCGACCCATCGACCGACACCGCGTTCGTCCACGAGAGCTCAGGGCCGAGGCCGAGCACCGGCCCCGCTTTCACGGTGGTGGTGCGGAGCACGCGCCAGGCGCCCGTGGCCAGCAGCGGCATCGAGGTCGAGTTCAAGCGATACCCGGCCACCACCGACCCGAAGCCGAGCACCTCGATGGAGGGCCCGACATCGAGCCACCCGAGGCGAATGGTGCCGTTGACGGAGAGCCCGTAGCGGGCGGTGGGGCCGAGCGCTTCTCCCAGGCCCGCTTCGAGCAGTGGGCCGGCGGCGAGGCGAAGACACCAGTCACAGCGCTTCACTACGGGCTCCGGCGCGGGCGGGCGCGGTGGCGCGGGCGGCGGAGGCACCAGCTCATCGAGCGGCGGCATGGTGCGACGCACCTGTGAGACCAATGAGCGAACCGCGGTCGGTACCTTGGGCACCGGCTCGTAGAGAAAAGCGGTGCCAAGCAGCTCGCGAAGCATCAGCGCGAGCACGTTCTCAGATTGGCTCTTGCGGTCGAACTCGAGCGTGCGCACCAGGGTGCGGCCGGTGCCCATCGCCACCAGGTGCAGCATCATCTGCCCCGGCAAAGGCTCGGCGAGCCAGACGGCGGCCACCGCGTCGTTGGCGCGAGAGATGGGCAGCACGATCGAGATCTGGTCAGCCAGCGGCTTTCGCGAGAAGTCTTTCGAGTCGGCTGAGGTGAGAATCACCATGAACGAGTCGAGCAGCAGGGTGAGCTCTTCGTGCAGCCGCTGCTGCGAGCGCTCGAAGCTCGAATTCCCCGGCGTTCGCACCATCACCAGCACCGGCGGCGTACTGACCACGATGGCCTTGGGCCCCGCCGCGAGAATCAACGCCAACGCGAGCGCGCTCACGTCGCGCTCCTTCTGCCGGCCCGGCCTGAACGCCGCAGCAGAGCGAGCACCAGCAGCCACACCGCCGCGCCACCCGCCCCCGCGTCGCAACCGCAGCCGATGCCGATCAACGCCGAACGCTTGTCTTTGGGCAGCGGTATCTCTTCGCCGTACACGTCGACCACGTCGATCTCACCCGTATTGGGTGGAACGTCAGGCGACAGCGGCCCCGCCCCGAAGGCCATCTGATTCGCCAGCCCAGGCAGGCCGCCCGAGACCGATGTGGTGCACGAGCGAACCACCTGCGCCTGCAGTCGAATCAACCCTCCTCCGCCGCCTCCACCAGGCCCGGTGCTCACGGTGTTGCCTCCGTTGCCGCCAGCCGCAGAGATTTGGCACACCGCATCGCCGGCGATCTCCAGCCACACCGTGCCGCCTGCACCGCCTCCGCTGGCAGCTCCGGTGCTCTCGGTGACGCTGCCGCCCTGCAGGCCGTCGCTCGAGATCACCCCCCGGCCGGTCAGCTCGCGAGCACCGATGAACACCACGCCGCCGCCAATGCCGCCGTTGCGCGGGTTGGCGTTGAGCCCGTTGGCGGCCCCGCCACCTCCGCCGAGCACCAGGCCCTTGCCGCTCAGCGACGCGCCGGGCAGACCACCGGTCGCAGCAGTGCTGGCGCTGAACCCGCCAACGCCACCCTCACCTCGATGGCCGCCACCGCCGCCGCCAGAGAACGCACAGACGCCGCCTCCGCCCCCGGTGTCGTTGTTGCCGCGCCCGGTGAAGGCTGCGCCAAACGTACCGACCCGCGCACCTTCACCGCGCTCCGAGCCGCCCGGCGCCGGCTCATCGAGGCTCACGCACCCGCCCCGGTCGTGGAGCGCGCCCCGCCCGGTGCCGCCGCGAAACCCGGCTCCACGCGCGTCGATGCGGCCGTTGTTGGTGATTCGCCCGTCGCACAGAAAGGCGAGCACGCCGCCGAGCCCATTCCACGCAGGGGCAACCAGGCCGGCATCGGGAGCGATGGCCACGCTCACGTACTCGGGCAGACTCACCACCTGAGACGCCTTGGCCGGGAAGGCGCGCCCCAGCGGCGATTCGAGCTCGATGGTGCCGGCGCGCACCCGGGTCATGCGGTGCATCTCGAAGGCCCCGACCTCGCTGCGCGCCCCTCCCTCGACGAACTGCATCTGCACCACCAGCACCGCATGCCCCGCGGCGAACCCGGTGGTGTGGCTCACGGTGAGCAGGTAGTCGCCCGCGTTGGCCTCGGCGGTGATCAGCGCGCTGTCGTTGATCGCCCGCGTGTCGTTCACCTCGAGCACGCCATCTTGCCCATTGCCGAACTGCTGCGCGCTCGCGCTCGTCGCAGAGAGCGCGGCGGTCATCACCACCAGGCCCGCCCACAGTCGAACGCGATGGCCGAGGTGCATGAGCGCCTCTTTCTCCCACATTTTCGGCCCCGCCCACAGCCGTTGCAGCACCGAGCGTGGGGAAGGGTGCGGCCCAGCTGAGGCAAGAGAGGTCGACGGGCAGGCGCATCTCGCGCCTCGTGAACACAGTGGGTGCGGCGATGAAAGCGATCTGGCCAGCAGTGGCGGCGATGGTGATTTCGGTCTCAGCGTGGGCCGACGGCGACAACCCGGAGTGCCTCGGCACAGCGTGCGGCGCTCCCAAAGAGCAGGGAGGGGGCGGTGGTGGAGCCTGCGTCGACGGCGTCTGCAGCGGGGGCGGGTGCTCGGTCTGGGTCGCGTACACCGATGACGGCGTGACCCTCGCTTATACCGATGACGCCGACGGCGATGGCATCGGCGACGCCAGAGACAACTGCCCCTTCGCCAGCAACCGCGACCAACTTGACGGTGATGGCGACGCGGTGGGCAACAGCTGCGACAACTGCGCCGCCGCCTCCAACTTCGCCCAGTTCGACACCGACGGAGACGGCGTGGGCGACGGCTGCGACAGCGACCTCGACGGTGACGATGCGCTCAACGAGCTCGACAACTGCCCGAGCATTGCCAACCACGACCAAGGCAACCTCGATGGTGACCCCTTCGGCAACGTCTGTGATGCCGACGACGATGGTGACGGCTTTCTCGACGTCGCCGACCTCTGCCCGGGCCTCGCCCACACTCCGAACGAGGTGCTCGTCGACGAGCGCTGCAACCTCGACTCCGACTCCGACGGGCTCTCTGACTCGTTCGACAATTGTCTGGGCCAAGCCAACCCGACCCAGCTCGACAGCGACCTCGACGGTCTGGGTGATGCGTGTGACCACGACCGCGACAACGACGGCATCGCCAACGGCAATGACAACTGCGCCGCGAACATGAACCGCGGCCAGTGGGACGGCGACGGCGACGGGCTCGGCGATGCGTGCGACCCGAAGTACTGCGTGGTGGTCGACCCTCAGAACAAGGCCGACTGCCTCGACCCCAACGGGCCGTTTCGGGTGCACGCCGGTGGCACGATGGCGCTGAGGCGAGGTCAGCGGCTGGTGCTGCCGCTCTTCGCCAATCGTGAAGGCGCCACGCTCACCTACGTGTGGGCGGTGGCCAAGCGGCCGGCCGGCTCGAGAGAAGCGATCGCGCACCCGGTGGGCACCGCTACCGCCTTGGTGCGTTGGCAGTACGCCGCTCGAGGCCCGGCGCCGACCTTCACCGCTGACGTCGACGGTGAGTACCGCCTGCAGCTCCAGGCCACGCTCACCTCGCCCGAGCGCGCCTACCCCGACGCGCTGACCTCGGTCTCGGAGCTGGCGATGACCGCCACACCCGAGGGTGCACCCGGAGCGATGGGCTGCAGCGTGTCGTCAGGCGTGGGGCTGCTGTGGGCCGCAGCGCTGGCTCTCGCGATGGCACTGACCAGCGCGCTCCGGCTGCGAGCTACTTCTTGACCGCGAACAGCTCCTTCACCTTCGAGAAGAAGCTGCGCGCCTGAGGGTTGACGTCTTCTCCGCTGGCCTCGGCGAACTCCTCGAGCAGCTTGCGCTGCTTGGCGTTGAGGTTGGTGGGAGTCTCGAGCACCACCCGCACGTGCTGATCGCCACGACCGCTGGCCTGCAAGTGGGGAATGCCCTGGCCCTTGAGCCGAAAGACTTTGTTGGTCTGGGTGCCTTCGGGCACCTTGAGCTTGACCACTCCATCGAGCGTGGGCACCTCTATTTGCGCCCCGAGCGAGGCTTGCACCACGCTGATCGGCACCACCACGTAGACATCGAACTCCTCGCGGTGAAAGAGCGAGTGCTCCTTGACGTGCACCACCACGTACAGGTCGCCGGGGGGCCCGCCTTGCTCGCCTGGCTCTCCCTCGCCGGCGATGCGCACCCGGGTGCCGGTATCGACCCCGGGAGGAATCTTCACCGTCAATTCGCTCTGCGAGTCGATCTTCCCCGCGCCTTTACAGCTCTTGCAGGGGTCGGCCACCACGTTGCCGGTGCCCGAGCACTGGCTGCAGGTGCGAGCGACCGCGAAGAAGCCTTGAGTGAATCGCACCTCGCCCGCGCCGCCGCAGGTCGGGCAGGTGCGGGTCTGCTTGGTCTTCGAGCCGGTGCCCTCGCAGGCCTCGCAGCGCTTGGGTCTCGGTATCTTCACCGACACCTCTGAGCCGAAGGCGGCCTCTTCGAAGGTCAGCTCCAGGTTGTAGCGGAGGTCGGCGCCGCGGTTTCGCTGCCGTCGCTGCCGGCCACCGAAGATGTCGCCGAAGATCTCACCGAAGATGTCGTTGATGTTCGCGCCCGAGAACCCACCGTCACCACCAAAGCCCTGCATCCCGGCGTGGCCGAAGCGGTCGTAGCGCGCTCGCTTGTCGGGGTCGCACAGCACCTCGTAGGCCTCCGAGGCCTCCTTGAACTTCTCCTCAGCGGCGTGGTCTCCCGGGTTGCGGTCTGGGTGATGATCCATCGCCAGCTTGCGAAACGCCTTTTTGAGGGTGTCAGCATCTGCGTTTCGCTCGACAGCGAGCACTTCGTAGTAGTCGCGCTTCTGGGCAGACGCCATAGAGGGAAGCTCCTATAACGCACCGTTCCCCTGCGGCAATCGACCCGTGACCTCCTCCAAGCCGAATAAGCGCGAAGCGGCGAAGCTGTGGCGGCGTCTGTTCGCCTTCGTCAGGCCCTGGAGCCGCCGGGTGGTGGTCGCCATCATCGCCTCCATCGTGGCTGCCTTGGCCACCGCCGGGTGGGCCGCGCTCCTCGGGCCGATGCTCGAATCGGTGCTCAAAGGCGGCGAGGTGGGGGTGGGCGCCTGGCAGCTTGGGCAGGCAGATCTCTCGTCGCGGCTGCCCCTGGCCATCGTGGGGTTGGCGGCGCTCAAGGCGGTCAGCTCGTGGCTGCACGCCGGGTTGATGAATTCGTCGGCCCAGGCCGCCTTGAGCTCCATTCGTGGAGCGCTCTACGGCCGGCTGCTGAGGCTGCCCCCGCGGTGGTTCGAGGCCCGACACTCTGGCGAGCTGCTCTCGCGCTTCACCAGCGACGTGGCCCAGGTCGAGCTGACCATGAGCCAGGCGTTGTCGAGCTGGGCCAAAGACTCGCTGCAGGTGGTGGCGCTGATGGGGGTGTGCCTGTGGGCCGACCCGCGGCTCTTTTTGCTGACCTTCATCGTGATACCGGGCAGCGTGATACCGGTGGTGCGCTTCGCCAAGAGCGCCCGTCGGGCGGCCACCTCGAGCCAGGCTTCGCTCGCCGCGCTCAGTGAGCTGGCCAGTGAGCAGGTGGCCAACCTCCCGGTGGTGCAGGCTTTTCGGCTCGAGTCGGCGGCGCTGGAGCGCTTCTACGCCGAGCAGGGCCGGTACCTGGCGGTGATGAAGCGCTCGCTCTTCATTCGTGGCGCCTTCAGCCCCACCACTGAGCTGGTCGGCATTCTGGGCATCAGCCTCGCGCTCGCGGTCGGTGCCCGCAGCGTGGCGGCCGAGCCGGCGTTGGCCTCGAAGCTGGTGCAGTTCTTGTCGGCGGCGCTGCTGATGTACAAGCCGATGAAGGCGCTGGCGGGCAGCTTCTCGCAGTCGACGCAGGGGCTGGCGGCGGCCGCACGGTTGTTCGAAGTGCTCGATGCCGAGCCCGAGCCCGACGAGGGTCAGCCCGCTGGTGCGTTGAGCTCGCTCCAGATCGAGGGCCTGCGGGTGGTCTACCCCGATGGGCGCGAGGCACTGCGAGGAGTGACCTTCGAGTTGCCGGTCGGCAAGCACGTGGCGTTGGTCGGGCCATCGGGCGCGGGAAAGTCGACCGTGGTCTCGGTGCTGCTCGGCTTCGTGCAGCCCAGCGCGGGCTCGGTGAAGTGGAATGGGGTGAGCGCCGCGACGCTCTCGCGACGCTCGATGCGCTCTCAGATGGCCTGGGTGCCGCAAGAGCCGGTGCTCTTCTCGGGCAGCTTGCGCGAGAACCTGCGAATCGGCCGCGAAGACGCGAGCGAAGACGCGATGTGGCAGGCGTTGACCCGCGCCCACGCGGCCGACTTCGTGCGCCAGTGGCCCTTCGGTCTCGACGAAGACGTCGGCGAGCGGGGCGCGCGACTCTCAGGCGGTCAGCGTCAGCGGGTCGCCATCGCTCGCGCCTTTCTCACCTCGCCCTCGCTGCTGGTGCTCGACGAACCGACCAGCGGTCTCGACGCGGGCACCGAGGTCGAGGTGCAAGCCGGGCTCGCAGAGCTGATGACGGGCCTGACCACGCTGGTAGTGGCTCACCGGCTGTCGACGATTCGGCAAGCAGACGTGATCGTGGTGATGGACCAGGGCGTGGTGGTCGACCAAGGCACGCACGACGAGCTGCTTGCGCGGGGCGGGCTCTACGCGCGCCTGGTCGAGCGCCTGGAGTAGCGAACCGGCCTGTCTTTGCGGAGCTCCACCGCGATGCGCTCGCCGCCGACGACTGTGGGCCGCGCTTTGCGGTCTGATAGCCATGCGGGTGGCAATGAGCGCCTGGTCAATCGACCGATTGGTGTGCTTCGACCCAATTTGGCGTAAGGCTCCCTCGCTATTTCTTCGGTTCTTCGAAGCGAATTGCCCCGGCGCTGCAGAGGGTGAACAACGCGTCGATCAGCTCGGCAGGAGCGACGACGCCGCGGCCCAGCACCATCAGCTCGGAGAATCGCCCGCCTGCCTGGAGCAGGCCCAGCACGCTGCGCTCGCGATCATCTCGCGGAGTGTGGGTGTCGAACTTCTCGGTCTTGCCCAGCGGCTCATTGCCCCGCAGCCGCCGCTCGAAACCAGCGCGGTCAGCCGGTGGCGCCTCCTCGGCCGCCTCAGGCTGCGCCGGCTCCTCAATCGTCTCCGAGGCATCGTCCGAGGCTTCATCGACATCGACGTCGACGGTCAGCTCAATGCCCGAAGTTGAGCTCGCCTCCTGAAATGCCGAGACGCTCGACTCGAGACTATCGAACGAAATCGACACCGAGGGCATCGACGGCATCGGGGCCAACTCGAGGTCGATGTCGGTCTCGGTCGGCGGCGACGAAGCGGGTGCGGGCGGCGGTTGAATCGGCTGCGCTGCCACCGGGGCTGAAGCAGGCGGAGGCGGCACTGCTGGCGCGGCGTTGCGCTCCTCGAACACCACCGACTCTTCGCTCGACGCTTGAGGCTTACCGGTGACCATTGCCATCAGGTCGCGCAGCTCACGCTCTTTGGTGCGGCTGCGATCGGCTCGGGTGGTGGCTTCTTTGGCCGCCGTCTCAGCGCTCGTCGCCCGCTTGGTCAAGGCCGCCAGCTCGCCGCGCGCGCTCACCAGCTCCTGCTCGGTTCGCTCCAGGAGCTGCTTCGACCGGCTCACCTCCGCCGCGAAGGCCTGCGCGTTCCTCGCAATCTCCTGCTCGAGCTTCTCCTTGGTGCCGGTCAGCTCGGTCTCGAGCTCGGTGGCGTGCATCTCCAGGCCGCTCGAGCGCATGCGAAGGTCGTCGACCTCGGTGGTGATCTCCCGCAGCTTTTCCGTCAGGTGCCGCTCGTTCTGCCCCTGGCTCTCCATCGCCTCGGCGTTCTCTTGGGCCAGCGCGGTGGCGTCTTTGAGCTTCTGGCGCGTGTCGTTCAGCTGGCCGGTCAACTTGCCGTTCTCGGTGGTGAGGTCGGCCTTCTCTTTGGCCAGGCTCGCCGCCAGACGCCGACTGGTCGAGTCGTCTTGCTCGAGCGTCTCATTCTCGTGCTTGAAGGCCTCCAGCTCGCCTTCGACCTCCGCGAGCCGGGTGCGCAGCTCCATCTCTTCATGCTGAGACGTGGCCAGCTCGGTCTCGAGCTCTTTGAGCCTCGCCGAGATCTCGCCCGGGTTGCCCGCGCTGTCTTTGGCGATCTCGAGCTCTGCGGTCAGCAGCACCGCGCGCTTGGTCGCCTCTTCACGACGCGCCTTCTCAGCGGTCAGCTCGTTCTCGCGCTTCTCGAGCGAGTTCTTCAGCTCCGCGACCTGGCCCAACACCCGCTGCAGCTGCTCCTGCGCATCTTCGGCGCGCACCTCGGGAGGGCTCGCGCCGTTGTTGTAGTCGTTGACCAGGGTTCGCAGCGCCTCCATCGAGCTCTCTTCGTTGCCCTCGAAGCGCACCGCCATGCCAGCATTGCCCGGCGTGTCCATCCCTCGAACCACCACGCCTTTGAGGCGCAGCGAGTCGGTCCACCCTGGGGGGAGCAGGTCGATGACCAGCTGGGCGCCGGCCGGCAGCGCCTTGTCGGTCTTGACGAACAGCCCTCCCTCAGAGAGGTCTTTGAGGTACGAGCTGCGAAAGCGGTCTCGACTTGAGATCTTGACGAGAACGTGCGGCGCATTGACCCGGGGCGATTTTCGGTTTTCGGCGGAGCTCATTCGCAGTTCCTGAAGTGCGCGCGATGATTGCGCCCGGAAGAGCGCCTCGCACGCGGGCACGTTCCCACACTGTGTCGGCTTTCGCAGGTTTTCTGACCCGTCGTTCGCCCTCATTTCCCGACACCTGTCGAAGGTCAACCGAGCCAGCGCGGCTCGCGGTACGGTCGCGCCGGGCATGCCGTGACAGAAACCCTCGAACCGACCCGGCCCTGGGCCACCAGTGATGACCACGCCCCCTACGGTCAGTTCACGCTCGGGCCCGACCGCGTCGCCCTGCTCAAAGACGGCTCCCAGGGCTACTCGTCGATGCTCGACGCCATCGCCTCGGCGCGCAGCACCATCTGCCTCGAGACCTACATTCTGCGCGACGACACCAATGGGCGCCGCTTTCTCGACGCGCTCGAGGCCAAGGCCCGCGAAGGGGTCGAGGTGTTGATGATGTACGACTGGTGGGGCTCCTCGGTCAGCGGGCGGTCGCTCGCCCAGCTCAAAGAGGCCGGGGTCAAGGTGCTCCCGTTTCGCCCGTTTGAAATCACCGGCGCGATGGGCCGCATCTTCGTGCGCATCTTTCGGCGAAATCACCGCAAGGCGCTGATCGTCGACGGCGTGGTGGGCTTCACCGGCGGGCTCAACATCAGCGACGACTACGCCAGCATTGAAGATGGCGGCCGCGGTTGGCGCGACACCCACGTGCGCATCGTCGGCCCGTCAGCGCAGGTGCTGGAGCGGCTGTTCTTGAACACCTGGCGCGTCAACAAAGGCCCCGAGCCGAAGCTCGAGCGGTTTCGTCGCCCGCGCATCGCCGGGTGCGATCGCATTCGCATCATCGGCAATGACTTCGCGCCCGATCGCAAAGACATTCGCCGCGCCTACCTCGAGGCCATCGCCCGTGCGAGGCAGACCATCTTCCTCACCCACGCGTACTTCCTGCCGCCAGTGAAGGTGCTCAAAGCGATGATTCGCGCCTCGCGCCGCGGGGTGCGGGTCGCCGTGATTCTCGCCGCGACCACCGATGTGAAGCTGCTGCTCTTCGCCGCTCGCGGCCTCTACCCCCGCCTCTTGCGAAATCAAGTCGAGGTCTACGAGTGGCAGGGCCGCATCCTCCACGCCAAGACCGCGGTGGTCGATACCCAGTGGGCCACCATCGGCTCAGCGAACCTCGACGCCCTCTCGCTGCGACAGAACCTCGAAGTGAACGCGGTGTTTCAAGACCGCGCGCTGGCCTCGTCACTCGAGAAGATGTTCCTCGAAGACCTCGAGCACTGCGAGCGCATCACGGTGGCGACGGTCAAGGCGTACGGCTGGCCGCAGCGACTGTTGACCTGGCTCGCCTATCAAGTGCGCCACTGGCTCTAACGCTCAGGGCCGGTCAGTCGTGGTCAGCACTGCTTTCTTGGTGCCCACCACCCAGGCATCGCAGGGGCTGGTGCCGTCGACGCGCAACAACCGCGCACCATCGGCGCTCGAACCAGGCAGCGACGACCAGGTCGCGCCATTCCACCGGGCGACGCCGAAGTTGGCGCCGTTGGGCTCTCCTACCGCCAGCACGTTGGTCGCCGAGAACACCCGCAGCCCCAAAATCTCGAAGGGCGGTTTGACCGCTTTCTCCCAGGCACCGCCATCGAGCACCACCAGCTCTTCACCGCCGGCGAAGCCCACACTCGGCGAAGCGAACGCGATGGCGTTGACCCGGCCCAGCATCAGGCCCCCCGACACCGACACGAAGCTCTGCTTGTCGTCGCTGAGCCGCAGAATGTAGCCCTTGTTGTTGAAGTGCCCCACCGCGACCACGTTGCTCTCGCTGGTGCCATCGATGTCGTAGATCTGACTGTTGTTGTCGGGCAGGCCCATGTTCGGGGTGTATTCGATGTTGCTGCCCACCTGCGCCCCGGCCACGTTGAGCTCGAGGGCGTGAATCGTCGGAGGGTTCATCGACGAGACCCACAACCGGGTGTTGGAGCCCAGAGGGTAGTTGGCCATCGCGGTCGGGGTGCCGGCGCGAAGCGGAGCGACGTTGTCGATGCACGACGCCGGGCCGCTGAAGCGCATCACTCGGCCTCCATTCGCTGCCACGAAGACCTGCGTGGCTTTGCGCACCCAGATCGCCTTGAAGTCGGTGCCGCAGGTGTTGGTGCTCCAGCGCTCGAAGCCGCCGTCGGAGATCATCGCCACCAGGCTCCCCGCGTTGCCCGCGAGCAAGGCGACGTTGGTGTCGAACATCGCCACGTCGTTGTAGTTCTCGCTCTGCGGTGAGGGCAGGGCGAAGAAGGTGCCGGTGCACGCCGGGCCCGCATCGAAGACGCCCGCGTCGAACCCGGCATCGAAGCCCGCATCGACCGGCCCCGCATCGAAGATGCCCGCGTCGTAGCCGGCATCGAAAGGCCCTGCATCGAAGCCTCCGTCGAACGGCCCTGCGTCGGGCCCGCCATCAATCACGCCGGAGTCGCCCACCGGGCCACCGTCACTGCCGCCGTCGCGAGTGACTTGAGTCAAGGTCAGCTCAACGGTCGTCACGCTGTTCGCGATCACGGTGGCCCGGCGGGTGTCGCCCACCACAGAAGGGAAGATGCAGCCCCCGGGGTGCAACGAGGCGGTGATCTCCAGCTCGCTCGACCAACCCTCGCTGCGCCCGATGCCGACGGCGACCTGCCCCATGGTACCGAGGTCAGAGAGGGCGACCTCGGTGCTGGCCCGAAGCACGGCGCTGCCATCGAGCGTGGCCACGTCGGCGGCGGTGACGCGAATGCAGCCGGCGTTCGCATCGGCGCGGGTGAAGGCCACCACCGCGCGCACGCCGCCCTCGAACGGGCTGGGGCAGCCGGCGAGCACCAGAGCTGCGAGCGGGAGCGACCACACCGCTGACCAGGTCGAGCGCATCGGGCCCGACTCTACCTCACGAACACCGTCCCGCGACTGCCTGGCTCGAGGCCCTCGTCGAAGAGGGCGGTATCGGGCTCGAGCCCAACGATGTGAATGGCTTCAATGCCTTCATCGAGCATCGCCACGCTCTCCTGCACCTTGGGGATCATTCCACCGCTGATCACTCCGCTGGCAATGTACGCCTCGGCATCGGCGCGGGTCAGCCGGGGCAAGCGCGAACTCAGGTCGGTACGGTCTTTGAGCACGCCCGGCACATTCGAGACCAGAAACAGCTTCGCCGCACGCAGCTTGCCGGCCAGGCGGGTGGCCACGGTGTCGGCGTTCACGTTGTACACGTGCCCGAGCGCGTCGCCCGCGAGCGAGCCCACCAGTGGCACCACGCCGATGCTCGCCAGCTTCTCGAACAAGGTCACGTTGATGGCGGTGATGTCGCCCACCAGGCCGTAGTCGACCTCTTGATCATTCACCATCACCTTGGGCCGACGGCTGGCTTCGATCAGCCCGGCCGAGACGCCCGAGGTGGCGATCGCGCTGACCTGCGCCAGGCGAAACGCCGAAGCGATGTTCACCGAGGCTTGGCCGGCGAGCGCCATCTTCATTACCTCCAGCGTCGCGTCATCGGTGACGCGCTGCCCGGCGACCTGCTGAGTCTCGAGGCCCAGCCGCTTGGAGAGCGCGCTCGCCTGCGGCCCGGCGCCGTGCACCACCGCGACCTTGATGCCCGCTTCGGTGAAGCGCTTGACTGCTTCTCCCACCGAGCGCGCGAGGCGCCGAACGTCGAGCGCCAGCTCTCCGCCGATCTTCACGATGAACCAGCGGCCACGGTACTGCTCGAATTCGACCATGCGCGGCTTCAACCAGAAATGGCGTTGGGCGTCGAGCGCTTCAAGCCTCAGCTGAAGGTGATGCCAGGCCACGACGGCATCGGCCCCTCGGTCTTCGGAGGCAACAGCACCGCCTGGGGAAAGACGCAGGAGGTGCCCATCAAGATGCCGGCCGGTCGGTGGTTGCCCGAGGCTTTGATGCCACCGAAGGGCAGCCTGCCGCTCGCGCCCGCGCTGGAGCGATTCCAATGCACCACGCCGACGCGCAGCTGCTCGGCGCACAGCTCGAATGACTTCGCCGACGCAGTGAACACCGCCGCCGAGAGGCCGAAGGGCGTGTCATTGGCCAGCGCCACCGCCTCGTCGGGTGAATCGGCCACCTGCACCGAGAGGTCAGGCGCGAACAGCTCGGTGTCGGTGTACCCGGCGAGCCGCTTCAGGCCCGCAGGCGCCAGGTGCACCGCCGGCCGCACGTAGAAGCCCTGATGCCCCGCCACTTCGACCTCACCGCCAGCGGCCAACGGCTCGAAGCCCGCGGCCATGGCCGATTGCTGCGCCGCCAGCAGCGCCCGCCGGGTGGGCTCGGAGATGACCGGCCCCATGAACACGCCCTCGTCGAGCACGTAGCCAACAGTGACCGTCTTGGCCGCGCGCGCGAGTCGCTCGCAAAACTGCTCGGCGATGGCGCGGGTGACGATCACCCGGCTGGTCGCGGTGCAGCGCTGACCCGCAGTGGCGAAGCCCGAGAAGGCCACCTCCCGCACGGCGCGCTCAAGGTCGGCGTCGTCGAGCACCACGCTGGCGTTCTTGCCACCCAGCTCAAGCGCGATGAGCAGCCCGGGTCGATGGGCGTTGGCGGCGATGATGCGCTGACCGACCGACACGCTCCCGGTGAACAGAATGGCGTCGATGCCTTCGTGGGTGGTCAGCGCCTCGGCCACCGGCGCCGGGCCCTGCACCACGTTGAACACGCCCGAGGGGAAGCCGGCCTCGCTGAAGCATTGAGCCATCAGCACCGCGGTGCCCGCGCCTTTGTCGGAGGGCTTGAACACCACCGTGTTGCCGGCCAGCAGCGCAGGCACGATCTGCCCATTGGGCAAGTGCCCGGGGAAGTTGAAGGGCCCCACCACCGCCACCACGCCAAGCGGGCGGTGCCGAATCTCGCCCGGCAGATCTTCGACGCGGTGGTTCGCGGTGAAGGCCGCGCCTTCGACCAGGGTGACGTCGACCTTGGTGACCATCGCCGCGACCTCGGTCTTGGCCTCCCAGAAGGGCTTGCCAATCTCGCGGGCGATCATTCGAGCCAGCGCGTCGGAGTGCTTCTTCAGGGCCGCCTGATAGCTGCGGAGAAAAGCCGCGCGCGCGGTGGGCTCGAGGCGTCGCCAGTCGAGAAAGGCGCCTCGCGCGGAGGCCACTGCCTCGGTGACGTGAGATCGATTCCACCCGTGGCGACCGACGATGTCGCTCTGGTCTGCGGGGCTGGCAATCACCACTTCGCCTTCGACTTTTTCAGGTCGAACGAAGCGGCCGCGAATGAAGTTGCTGGGCTCGCTCATCACCGCAGCGTCTCGCAGAATCGCTCAGGGGTGGTGAACTTCTCGCTGAAGCCGGAGGCCCACCTCGAACCTAGAGTTCGAGATCCGCCCTCGACGCGACGACTTCTTGCCACCGCCCGACCGATTCCGCGCGCTCATCACGCGGGCCATCAGCGAAGAACCCGTGGTTGTCGCCAAAGGTGCGCGAGAGCTCTTCAATCGCCGAGAGCCGCAAGTCGAAGTCATCGGAGCCCAGCGCTTCGACCAGCCATTCGATGCGCCGCTTCGAAGACGCGCCCGCCCACCATGCAGACCAGTCGCGCGGGTTGGTGCCGAACGAGGCGCGGGTCACTTCCTTCAGCGCCTCGGCGGCCGAGGTCGCGCACAGCTCGTCTTCGCTGCCGGTGAGGTTGATCAACCCCTCGATGGCGTCGCGGTCGTGCAATACGCCGAGCGCGCGCGCGGCCAGGCTGCGTCGCAGCGGGTCGCTCGCGGCGAGCTCTTGCCGAAGGTCGGGCATGCGGTCTTGAAAAGCGGGCAGATACTTGAGCCACGCCGCAGACGAGCGCGCCGCTGACGAAATGTCGGGCTCGAGGTCGAACAGCCCGCGCAGCACGCCGTCGACCACGTCGCCGTAGCGCAAGCTGCCCGCGGTCAGCAGCGCCAGGTAGCGGGTGTCTGAGTCATTCGAGTCGAGCAACGGCGCCAGTGCAGTCGCGCCGAGTGCTCCGAGCCTCGACAACGCACCCGGTATCGGGCCCAGCTCATCGGGCTCGGGCAGCTCGACGACCGGCAGCCGCGACCACCCGGTCGGCCCGGGGAAGGCGGAGGCCAGTGCGTTCGCCGAGGCCTCCGGCGTCTTGAGCAGCTCGACCATCGCCATCGAGCGCTCCGCCGGGTCGGGGCCGGTCAGCAGCGAGAGCAAGCCGTGAAACCAGTCGGCATCGATGGGCAGCTCACCCCCACCCTCGTGGCCATAGGCCGCTTCGGGCTCGGCGTACTGCTGCATCACCGGCGGGTTGAGCTTTCGAAAGACGATCAAGTCGTGAAAGGCCGAGGGCAGGTCTTGGCAGAACAGAATGAAGTCAGACAAGCGCCGCTGGCTCACCGGCCGCGAGCCGCAGTCGCCGTAGATGATCGCCACCAGGCGAGACTGCACCTCGACCGGCCAGACGAACACCGTGCGCGGGCTTCGGCCGAGCAGCGCCAAGTAGTGCTGGCTCAGCGCATCGGGCGGCAAAGGCCCCACGTAGCTGCCGCGGGTCATCGCCACCGTGCGAAACACGCTCGCTGCATCGAGCGGTATCGCCAGCTGCCGAATCGGCGACAGGTCGCCTTCACCGCGCGCCTCCCAGCCGTAGGCCGCGCCCCGCATCACCGCGAACGCGCCCACGAACTCGAAGGTGCGGCGGCCGTAGTCGAGCATCACCGAGACCAGGTGCTCGCGGTCTTGACTGGCGGCCTTGAGCGAGGCCCGCGCTTGCGCCAGCGTCCACTCCGCGGCGCCGGCGGGGCCCAGGCCCGGAGGCGAGAGCGAGATGTTCGGGTCGCCCGCCGTCAACTGCACTCCAGCGAGCGGCACCGCGGGTGACATCGGCGTCGGCGCTGGAGCCAGCGCGCCGGGCTGCATCATCTGCCAGGGCTCGGAGCGCTGCGGCACCGGCGAAGGCGCCGAGGCCATCGGCGAAGGTGAGGGTCGCGCCTCGTGCACCGGAGCGATGCTCGGCGGCGGAGGCCGCATCTCTACTGGCGCCGCGGGCTGCCGCGTCGGTATCGACGGCACCGCTCGCGGCGCGGTGATAGCCGGTATCGAGGGCTGCGAGTTGACGTCGGAGAAGTCGGTCTCGTCGGCGGCCAGCTCGGTGAACTCCGAGGCCACGGTGGCCTCGAGCAAGGGCGCGTCGCCATCGATGCCGATGGTCTCTTCGACCATCGGCTCTTCAAGTTCGAGCTCCAACGCAGGCTCAGGCTCAGGCTCGACTCGCCGCGGCGGGGCGGTGACGGGTGGTGGCGGCGCTGGAGCGACGGCCGGGGCAACCGACGGCGGTGCGCTCGGCGCGGGCGGCGGAGGCGGCATCACCGGGTCAGGCATTCGAGGCGACGGCGCTGGCGACATCGACGACGAGCGATCGACCTGTGGCCGGCTCGGTATGGCGGGCCGCACCCACAGGCTGGCCTCGTGCGACGCGCGCGGCGGCGCCTCGGGAGCGCTGCGCCGCGGAGGCGCGACCCCGCCCGGAAACCGGATGCCCATCTGCGGGAGCTCGGGCGCGGTGACCTCGGTGGGCCCCGACACGCCGCGGGCGAAGTTCTCGTAGCCGGCGGTGTCGACCAGGCGGGTGTCGCCGGCGGGCTCGTCAGGCAGCTTGGGCCGCGGCACCTCGAGCGTCGGCACCACATCGCCATCACCCAGCTTAGCGCCGGCCGCCTTGGCGAAGCGCGAGTAGGCGCTCGCCTCGACCACCGAGGTCTTCGACTCATCGACCTCTTCGCCCAGCAGCCGGGGCGCCGAGGGCGCGGGCTGTTCTTTCTTCTTCTTCGGCGACGAGAGCAACACCGGCTCATCGACGATGCCCCGCGCGATGCGCTCCAGCACCTCGGGTGAAAGCGACTCGCTCTCGGTCGTCGACGTCGCGCGGCGGGTCACCTCTTTGGGCGCCACCACCTTCGAGATGCGGCGCGGCGGGTCGAGCGCCGAGAGCAGCTGCGAGACCCGCGCCTCGAGCGGCTGCCCGTACACCAGCGACTGCCAGTTCTTCACCCGCGCCTCGAGCGAGACCCACAGCTCCAGCTTGCGGCCCAGCAAGAACCCCACGTCTTTGATCTGATTCTGCGGAATCGGGTAGGTGCAGGCGATGTGCAGCGCGATGCCGTCAACCGAGAGCGGCACCACGCCCAGCTGCTTGGCCATCTTGAAGGGCATCAACGGGCCGGCGTCGGGGTTCGGCTCGAAGTCGGCCAGGTTCACCAACCGCACGCCGCTCGCGTCAGAGATGGCCTGCAAGATGCCCGCTTCTGAAATCACGGTCATCTCGAGCAGGTTGGTGTCGAGCGAGCCGCCGTTCTTGGCCATGCGGCGCATCGCCTCGTCGACCGTGCTCGCCTTGAGCAGGCCCCTGGCAATCAGATGCTGAGCGAGGCGCTGGGGCATGCGGGAGGGAGCTTACGAAGCGTCGGCGCCGAGGCGAACCACGAATGTGCGAGACAACTTGTCGTGCAACGTTTGGCCCTTGCGGTCGAACAGCGCCAACCAGAAGCCTGCCAGGAACAAGGCAAAAGAAACGACCGACAGCATGGCACGAAACAAAGCGCGAACGGGGCCTGGTGCACTGCCGCTGCCATCGACCAAGTGAATGCCCACCAAGCGTCGACCGAACGTTCGACCCTGCCAGAGAAACGCGAACAGCGCGCTGTAGACAAAAGCAATCAACGCCGCGAGCGCACCGGCGGGCAATGCGATTTTCTCCAACATCGCCAACTTGTTGGCACCCGCTGCGGCACCACCTGGCGAGATGAGGGTGATGGCGATCATCAGCAGACCGCCCACCACCAGGCCGATCACCCCCAGGTCGACCACCCACGAGACGGTGCGGCGAAAGAGCCCCGCCGGCGTGGCGTGCACTTGACCCACCACGGTGACCTTCGCCGGCCGACGCGCCGGTTTGGCCGCCTCCGCCACCTCATCCTCGGGTCTGCCCAGCGCGGTCGGGGCAGGTGAGGGCTCCCGGCTGAGGGGGCGGCGAGGTGCGGGCTTCACCTCGTCGTCGGCGCTCAGCGTCTTGGCCAACGGGTCGGGCTCGTCGAGCGTCGCCAGCAGCAACGGCGCTGACGGAGCGGCCGGCACCGTGTTGGTAGGGGACAGCGGTGGAGCCGAAGGGCCCGGGTCGACCACCGGCGCCGAGGGGTCGCGCACCTTCCACGGCGTGCCTGATGACTTGGCTTTGGCTGGCACCTCTGCGCCCGGCAGGTTGTAGGGCGCGATGCGGGTGGGCATCGAGTCGAGCGCGCCCAGCGCTTCGGGCTCAGCAGCAGTCAGCGGCGAAGGCACCGGCGCTCGCGTGGGCGGCGCGACCGGCGCGGCAACGGGTCGGTTGGCCCACTCGGTCGGCGAGGGCGGCGCTTGCCGGGTGGCGGGCGGTGGCACCGGCGCTCCCATCGGTGCGGTCGGCCGCGTGCGCAGCTGATTGAAGCTCGGCACCTCGCGGTTGCGGCGCTCGAGGTCCATCTCCTTCTGCAGAATCGCGGGCGTGGTGCCCGGCGGGGCGTCGAAGGGTTGCTTGGGGTCGTTGCTCACCGCGACATGAGACGACGAGTTCCCCTCCGGTGCAAGAATTCCTACATCGGCCTACAGCGATGGTCAGGCCGAGAAAGTCTGACCTTGGGTGCGCCAGGCGACCCGGCCCACGTTGTTGCCGCCGCTCATGCCTTCAGTTCACCAAGCGACCGCCGAAGTGGCGCACGGTCGCGTCGAGCCCGAAGGTCAGGTCACTGATGTCGAAGGTGCCGTTGCGCTCGACCGAGAAGCGGCCGAGCTTGAGCTTGAAGGTCTGCTCCATGCCCTCCATCGGGCTGAGCACCACGCCGGGCAGGTGGGTGAGCGCGGCCACGTCGACCTGCTTGGCACCCACGCTGGCGACCAGCTCCATCGAGCCGCTCGCGCGCACCATGCCGGTCTCTTTGGGTACCTGCAGCCGGTCGAGCGTGAGCTTCACCTTGGCGCCATCGCGAAAGCGCATCGTCTGCTGACCGGGCAAGAGCACCGTGCCACCGTCGAGCGTGGCGTCGACCTTCAGGTGGGTCATGTCGAACTCCGAGGCATCGGTGAAGACGGCACGGGTCATCACGCCTTCGATGGTCGAGCCAGCCTTGATGTCGAGCGAGATGTTCTCGCCGAGGCTGACCTTGCCGTCTTGCACCGCGCCTTTGACCTTCAGCTTGGCGTTGTCGATGGTGATGCCCGCGTCGGTGATGCGCAGGTCACCCTTGCCAGTCATGCGGCCGGCGCCTCCGCTGAGCGCGATGCCCGCGGCGGTGCCGAGCGCCAGGTTCTGAAACCCGAAGTCGACGGTGGTAGGGCCGCTCATGTCGAGCTTGCCCGTGGGCCCGGCACCCAGCTCGAACTTGGTGACGTTGGCGTCGATCGAGCCGTTGATTACCTGTGTCTTGAGCGTGTCGGTGGTGACCTTGCCGCTGGCGACGTTGGCGGTGACCCGCACGTTGCCATCGACCTTCACACCCTTCTCGGAGTCGAACACCGCGTGCGCTTTGCCGCTGACCTTGGCCTGAGTCAGCTTGAGCGGTGCGGTGGTGCTGGTCGCGTCGTAGTCGTCGACCTGCATCATCAAATCGACGTCGCCGCTGACCAGCACGTGCTTGTCATCGACCTCGACGCTGCCCTTGACCAGGGTGCGGCCGAGCTTCACCGTCGCCGTGCCATTCCCGTCGGGGATGGTGATTCGCCCGGCGGTGACCACGCCATCGAAGTTGCCGATTCTGAAATGGGCTGTGGGTTTGCCGCTGGCGCCGAGGGTCTCGGTGACGTTGACCTCGGCGTTCTCCATTTTGCCTTTGGCCAGCTCGAGAAAGTCGCCGTTTTCGCGAACGCCGACCGCGTACTCGGCCGCCAGCTGCAGGTTGTAGACTCGGGTCTTCACCGACCCCTTGAAGTTCTCGTCGGCGCTGACCTGCACGTCGATGTCGGCCGAGCCCTTGCCGCCCCTGATCATCGCGCCGCCAGCGTTGAACGAGAGGCTCTCGAGGCTGACCCGCCCGGTGAGCCTGAGGTCGCGCAAGGTGCCCTCGAGCGTGACCTTGGAGTCGGCGCCGAGTTTCGCTTTGCCGACGGTACCGAACGGCACCTCATTGTTTTGAAAGGCCACGTTGGTGACCGAGACCTTCGCGCTCGCCAGATCGAACCGGCCGGCGATCGCCGCGGTGTCCATCCCGGCTTTGCTGGGGGCTTCGCTGCCGGCCTCGGCTTTGCTCGGCAAGGGCAGCTTGCTGACCTGGAAACCGAGGAGTTTGATCGGCAGAGAGTCTTTGGCGTTGAGCTGATCGAGAAACTCGCTCAGCTTCGCCGGGGCCTTCTCACCGATCTTCGGGTTGGGAAAGTGCCTCACGTCGACCTCGGCGCGACCGTCGCCCCGCATGTCGACGCCGTGCACCGTCAGGCCGATCGGCCCCTTGAGCGGCGGAGTGAAGCTCATCTTCGATTTGTCGAAGTCGATGATGCCGTCTTTGACTTTGATCACCAGCCGCATGGTGGTGTTGGCCGGCGCGTTGATCGCGAAGCCCATCACCTTCATCAGCTCGCCCTGCTTGACCGGCACCAAGAGATCGACGTCGCCGTTGCGCACCAGTTTGAGCGCCTCGAGCGGGTTGATCGAGGTGGCGATCGAGGTGGCGCTGACCATCGGCCCCACGTTCTGAAGCGGGGCGGCGATGTCGGCGACGGTCGGCGCTGGCGAGGCATCGGCCATCATCGGCTCTGGCGTCGGCCGCGGGGCGGTGGTCGCCCCGGCGTTCGGGCTCGAGGGTCTGAAGTCGTTGGGCTGCGGAGCGCTCATCAGCAGAGAGAGCGTTTGCCCACCGGCCTTGCCATCGGCCTCGAGGCGCGAGGTGCTCTTCTGAAACTTCACCACCGCTTCACGGGTTCGAGGGCCGAACTTGCCGTCGATGCGGCCGGGCTTGAAGCCGGCGCCCACGAGCGCCTTCTGCAGCGCGATCACTTTCGGGCCTGAGTGGCCCTCAATCAAAATGCCCTGCGCTGCCCAGGCCGCCAACGAGTCGTCGGGCGCTGCGGCGGCCGGAATCGGGGCCTCTGATTTTGGCTGTTCAGCCCGTGCTGGCGGTGTCAGCGAGGAGGTCGAGGCGAGTTTCACCATGCTTGTGACATTTGCATGATCACCGTCACGGTGCGAGAGACCGCGAGTGTCCAACTCGACGATTTTGTTCTCAAAACACAAGAAACGAGGAGAAACGAGGCGCCTGTTTCACACCTTGTCGTACCTCGGTGTTAACCCGCGTCGCCGTCTAAGTGCCTCAAAATGGCAAGTGTCACCAGCGCCGCGGTCTCGGTTCGGAGCACGAAGCGGCCGAGGGTGACGGGCACCGCGCCGAGCGCTTGCAACGCGTCGACCTCCTCACGGGTCAGACCGCCTTCGGGGCCGATGATCACCGCCACCGCCCGCTCCGGCTCGAGGGCACTGAAGGCCAGACCCAAGCGCGTGGCGTGCTCCTCTTCATCGAGCACCAGAACCGCGGGCGAGCCGGGCAGGGCCTTCACCGCGTCGAGAAGCGGAGCGGGGGCGTAGACCGTCGGCACCTCGCTGCGGCCCGATTGGCGCGCGGCCTCCTCGACGATGCGGCGCCACCGCTCGAGCTTCTTCTCTTCTTTGCCCTCGAGCTTGACGATGCTGCGGGCGGTGCTCACCGGAGCGAACGCCGACGCGCCGAGCTCGGTCGCCTTCTGCAGCACCAGCTCGAGCTTGTCGGCCTTGGGCAGGCCCTGAACCACGGTGATCGAGCGCATTGGCGGCGCGACCTGCTCGGCGCCCAGCTCGAGGGTCATCGAGGTCTCGCTGATCTCACTGACCCTGGCGGGAAAAGCGCTGCCCTCGTCGAACACCTCGAGCTGCGCGCCCACCCCCAGCCGCAGCACCCGCAGCAGGTAGTGAAAGCGCGAGCCCACCAGCACCAGAGTGCCGGAGCTCGCACTGGGCACATGAAGGCGGTGGCTCATCGGCGCTTGGGTGACGCTGCGAGCTTCTTCATCGCCCGCGCCCGGGTTGCGCTCTTCGGCTTGGCGCGCTTGGCCGGCTTGGCACGGGGCGCGGCGTCGAAGTCGAGACGGATCCATTCTCCCTGCACCTTGAAGCCGGCTGAGGTCATGCCGAGCTCGAGGTAGGCGGCGCGCACCTCATCGGCCTGATGCACCAGCACCCCGGCCACGATCAGCCGGCGGGTGACCTTGGGGGCGATCAGCGGCGCCAGCTCGATCAGCGTGTTGGCCAGAATGTTCGCCGCGACCAGATCGAAGCGGCCGTCGATCTGCTGGAGCGTGTCTTCAGAGAGCTCGAGGCCCGTCAGCCCGTTCTCCTCGGCGCACTCGAGGGCCAGCTCGATGGAGACCGGGTCGTTGTCGACGCCCACCACCCGGGTCGCGCCGAGCTTCTTCGCCGCGAAGGCCAGCACACCGGTGCCGGTGCCGACGTCGAGCATGCTACTGCCGGGGTGCGAGGCCATGAAGGTGTCGATCTCCTCGAGGCAGAGCGAGGTGGTCGGGTGATCGCCGGTGCCGAAGGCCATCTTGGGCTCGATGAACAGGCACACCTTGTCTTTGGGGGCCTTCGCTT
>Ga0105048_10004012_pt1 | contig 24115 bp, 10 predicted proteins | sample MAT05_FD_78382 | JGI IMG/M metagenome (GOLD analysis project Ga0105048, IMG submission 78382) | Freshwater microbial communities from Lake Fryxell liftoff mats and glacier meltwater in Antarctica - MAT-05 | ecosystem: Environmental > Aquatic > Freshwater > Ice > Liftoff microbial mat | place... | reverse complement strand
GGCGTTACTGTTTGCCATGCTTGGGCGCATCGTGGACTGGCTAAGCAAAAGCACGCCAAGTGAGCTATTTACTGACCAGCGCAGCGCACTGATATTGTTGTTAGTGATTCTTTTCCTCAGCCCAATTGCGGTTTTTTTCCAGAATCTAATCAAACATCAGGCGCTGGCTGGCAATTTTCCGATGCGTATGCGCTGGATTTTCCATCGCCAGATGTTGCAACAGTCTTTGAGCTTTTATCAGGACGAATTTGCCGGCCGGGTTGCCGCCAAGGTAATGCAAACCGCGCTAGCGGTGCGTGATACCTGGTTCATTCTGGCCGACATTATGGTGTTCATCACGATCTATTTTTTCACCATGGTTGCGGTCGTCGGCAGCTTTGATTTGTGGCTGCTGATACCCTTTTTGCTGTGGCTAGGCTTCTACGCGCTGATGCTTTGGTATTTCGTGCCACGGCTGGGCAAAGTTGCCGAAGCGCAAGCCGACGCACGTTCGCTGATGACCGGGCGGGTGACGGATGCGTATACCAACATCACCACCGTCAAGCTGTTTTCGCACGCCCAGCGCGAGGCGTCTTACGTCAAGCACTCGATGCTTGAGTTTATTCAAACCGTCTACAAACAGTGGCGCTTGATCACTGGCTTTGAGGTGCTCAATCAGATTTTGAGCATGTTTTTGATCGCAGGCACGGGCGGTTTGGCGCTTTGGCTTTGGACTAGGAATGAAGTTGGCATCGGTGCGGTGGCGGCGGCAACCGCGATGGCGCTGCGCTTAAACGGCATCTCACACTGGGTGATGTGGGAAATGGCGAGCCTGTTTGAAAATGTCGGCACCGTGCGCGATGGCATGAACACGCTCACGCGCGAACATACGATTTTAGACGTCCCGAATGCCCCCGCGATCCAAGTGCGCGCTGGGGAGTTGCGCTTTGAGAACGTCAGTTTTTCCTATGGCAATGATGCGGGTCACGAAGTTATTAGCAAACTCAACATGACCATCAAACCGGGCGAAAAAATTGGCCTAGTCGGGCGCTCGGGCGCTGGCAAGTCCACGTTAGTGAATTTACTGCTGCGTTTTTATGACGTCAGTTCCGGGAAAATACTGATCGACGGGCAAGATATCGCATTAGTGCAGCAGGACTCGTTGCGCGCATCGATTGGTATGGTGACGCAAGATACCTCGCTGCTACATCGTTCGGTGCGCGAAAACATCGTTTACGGCAGGCCAGAAGCGGGTGAGTCGGATGTCATTGCTGCCACCGAAAGCGCCGAAGCCAGCGGATTTATTACGCAATTGGAAGATGCCAAAGGCCGCAAAGGCTTAGATGCCCATGTCGGCGAACGCGGCGTCAAATTATCGGGTGGTCAACGCCAACGCATCGCGATTGCGCGGGTGATGTTGAAAGACGCGCCAATTTTGCTACTCGATGAGGCGACCAGCGCACTTGATTCCGAGGTTGAAGCCGCAATCCAGGCAAGCTTGGACAAGCTGATGCAGGGCAAAACCGTGGTGGCAATTGCCCATCGCTTGTCCACCATTGCGGCGATGGACCGATTAATCGTGCTGGATCAAGGCCGAATTGTAGAAGAAGGCGACCACCACGCACTACTTGCGCGCCAGGGTATTTACGCGAAACTTTGGCAGCATCAAAGCGGCGGTTTTTTGGCGGATGACGTGATTGCTTAGCTGCAAAAGAGTGGTGTTTTCGCCGATTCAGTGACTTTTGGACTAAGCCAAGCGTAGCTAAAAAGTGTAGCGTTCAAAGCCCGCCTTGATCTGCCTACATACTTATGTCGACAAATACCCACGCTACACTCAACCTAGCCGCCACCCTGGGCTTAGGTGTTTTGATTTCTATCAGCGGCTGCCGCCAAGCATCGCCAGCACGCTCGGAACAACCCACCGCTGCAGTCCCGGCAGTGGTCGACGTCGCGATCGAAAAGCGCTACGACATTAAAACTTTGCTGTCGAATTTGCGCTTGAGCGGTTCGGCAATCTCCCCAGATGGGTTGCGCGTGCTATTTTCTTCCAATGCCACAGGCGTGATGAATCTATTTGAGGTTTCGGTCTATGGCGGCGCGCCCACAGCGCTGAGCAGTTCCAGCACCGATTCGCTTTACGCAATTCGCTATTTTCCTAATGATGATCGGATCTTGTACAGCGCCGACCAAGGTGGTAATGAACTCGACCATATATATGTGCGTGCCGCCGACGGAAGCGTGCGTGACTTGACGCCTGGCAGCAAACATAAAGCCTCATTTTTCGGTTTTGCCGATGACGAAAAAAGCTTCTTTGTACTCAGCAACGAGCGCGACCCGCGTTTTTTTGACATCTACGAATACAAAAACGAAGGCTATACGCGCAGCCTTTTCTATAAAAATGACCAAGGTCTACAGCCTTCCGCCATCAGCCGCGACAAACGCTTTGTCACTATGAGCAAAGCCAGCACTACCTCCGACAATGATGAGTATATTTATGATCGCAACAGCAAAAAGCTGCGCAATCTGACGGCGCACACCAGCGTCGAGTCCAACGCGGTGCAGGAATTTACCCCGGCTGGCAAGATACTGATGACCAGCTCACGCGGCAGCGACTTTAGCGCTTTAATTGAGCTCGACCCACAAACCGGCGCGCGCAAGCCCGTATTTGCAACCGACTGGGACGTTGCTGGCGCACAGTATTCGCCTGACGACAGCAAATTGCTGGTTTATGTCAACGTTGATGCCCGCACCGTGCTGCATTTATTGGACGCGAAAACCCTGGCGCCGCTGCCACTTCCCAAAGTACCCGATGGCGACGTCAACGAGATTAGTTTCTCGAAAGACGGCAAGCGATTGGCGTTTTATAGCGCGGCAAGCCGCATTCCTTCGTCACTTTGGAGCGTCAGCGAAGGCGGTGCGGCGGTAGAGTTGGTGTCTGCGCTAAATCCTGCGATTGACTCGAACGATCTGGTCGAAGGCGAAGTCGTGCGCTTTAACAGCACCGACGGCATGGAGATTCCGGGCATTTTATACATGCCAAAAACCGCAAGTGCAGGCGCAAAAGTGCCAGCGATGGTGTGGGTACACGGCGGCCCAGGCGGGCAGTCGCGCTTAAGTTACAGCGGCCTAATCCAATACTTGGTCAATCATGGCTATGCGATTTATGCGATCAATAATCGTGGCAGCTCAGGCTATGGCAAAACCTTTTACGGCGCCGATGATCGTAAACATGGCGAAGCCGATTTGGACGACGTCGTCGCCAGCAAGAAGATGTTGATCGCGACCGGCGAAATTGCACCAGATCGAATTGGCGTGATGGGTGGAAGTTACGGCGGCTATATGACTTTGGCGGCACTGAGCTTGCGGCCTGATGAGTTCAAAGTTGGCGTGGATATTTTTGGCGTCGCCAATTGGCTGCGCACCTTAGAAAGCATTCCCGTTTGGTGGGAAGCGCAGCGCACGGCACTTTACGCAGAGCTAGGCGACCCAGTCAAAGACAAAGAACGCCTGATGCGCATCAGCCCGCTGTTTCACGCAGACCAGATCAACAAGCCGCTGATGGTGCTGCAAGGTGCCAACGACCCACGCGTGCTGCAAGTGGAGTCCGATGAAATCGTTGCAAAAGTGAAAGCCAATGGCGTACCCGTTGAGTACATTATTTTCCCCGACGAAGGCCACGGCTTTGTCAAACGCGAAAATGAAATCAAGGGTTATGAGGCGGTGCTTACGTTTTTGGAAAAGCATTTGTAACTTGAGCTGAGCTAGTCGGGCCCTGCCCTGCCCTCTGGGTCATAGGCAAAGCAAAGGCGCTTTCGCGCCTTCGCTTTTTTGCATTACACGTCAAGCGTGGTCTTGCGTTTGACTAGCAAACTAAAAGTATCGCTACTATTCGTCAGCAGATTCAAATCCATTTGCCAAAAAGGACTCATTCAGCCCGGATGACGGCAGATTAAAAATGATGTTGTCGAGTTGCCTGGGAAGTTGCGCTGGCGCAGTAAGCACGGTCGCACCCGCGAAACTGCAGGTCCCCGCAAAAGCAGATGTTCCAACTGCACATTGGACGCCGGAATAGATTTGATTAGAAAAATAATTGGGTGCGTCAGTGCTGAGATAAAAACCGCCACTGTCACCATTGACCGCGATGGAGTAGTGGCCCGTATCATCTGTCAATGTTGAATAATTACGCTGGGGCAATAACGGTGGTTGCTGAATTTGCCAAACAACTAAAAGCGGGCGTGCCCAACAATTAGGCGGCCAGAATACGGACTGTAATGGACATCAATTTCCTTTGATTGGTGAATGTTTAGTCAAGATCACTGAATTGTTTATATGCAAACAACTCGTGCCTTAGTAATTAGTCAGTCGTAATGCAGGGCAAAAAGCCTTCAATTTGGCGCGAAGTATTAGGAAATGGTTCATCCAAAAGTCAGCTTGTTTACGTCAATGGCGACGGCGCCCGTGTAAAGTCTAGATATCGGAGCTAAGTTTAAGCGCTTTTTAATGACCCAAAATAGCCAAGCCACTGCATTGGATGCGAATAGTCATACCTTGCAAAGTCCAGAGATGCGCGCCAACGGTACTTTACCGCCAAATACGCTGTTTGATCGCTTTCTAATCAAGCAGTTGCTGGGGCGTGGCGGCATGGGTGAGGTGTATCTGGCCGAACAGCAAACGCCGCTGGTGCGGATGGTGGCGTTAAAGCTGATTGTCGATGCGCGGATGAGCGTGCGTGAGCGGGCATTTTTTGAGGTGGAATCACAGGTGTTGGCGCGTATGCAGCACCCGAATGTGGCGCAAATTTTCGAGGTTGGTCAAAGCGCTGAAGGACGGCCATTTATTGCCATGGAATATGTTGATGGCGCACGCATTAATGACTATTGCGACACGGCGAAGCTCGATTTACGGGCGCGCCTGCGTTTGTTTTTGGCGGTTTTGAAAGGCGTGCAGCACGCGCATCAAAAAGGCGTGATCCATCGGGATTTGAAACCCGCCAATATTTTGGTTAGCGTCATTGACGCACAGCCGCTGGCAAAGCTAATTGATTTTGGCATTGCGCTCAATGCGGGTAGCGCGCCGGAACGTGCGCATGCGGGCACACCTGATTACATGAGCCCAGAGCAAGAAGCGGCGTCGCAGGCGGCGTTTGCGGAGATTTCAGCGCAACAAAGCGCATCTAATCCGGAATCGCTTCAAAACCGCGACTCGGTCACAACGCCGATCGATGCGTCGGTGGAGCTGGCTGAAATTGACACCCGCAGCGACATTTATTCGCTTGGAATTGTGCTCTATGAATTACTAACTGGCGCTTTGCCATTTGCGGACGAAATTGCAGTGCCTAGACGCACGGGCAGCAAGACGCTGCGACGCGTGGAGCAAGTTCTGAAGTCGATGAGCTCCGATGAACTGCGCGAACAGGCCAGCATTCGAAAACTTGATGCGCAAAGCTTTAGGCGCAGCTTGAGCGGCGATTTAAGCTGGATTTTATGGCGCGCGACCCGGATTGATCGGGAGCAACGCTATGAGTCGGCGGATGCCTTTGCTAGCGATATTCAGCGCTATTTGGACAACCTACCCGTGCACGCCGCGCCCCGGTCGCGCTGGCAGAGCATTGCCAAATTTGTGCGGCGCAATCAACTTGCCGTGGTTTTAGGCACGATCGCATTTATGGGCGTGCTGCTTGGCACGGCGCTAGCGATCAGTGGGTACCATCAAGCCCAAATTGAGCGAGATGACGCGATTGAAGCGCGGCTGCAGGCGGATGCAGCTCGGATGCAGGCTGAAGCGGATCGCAAGGCTTCGGATGCCGTTTCTGACTTCATGACCGAAGATTTACTGAATCAAGCCGACGTTAATCAGTCTAGCAGTGGTGCCACGATCACGGTTTTGGATGCCATTGAAAACGCCAGCAAGGATTTAGGCACTCGGTTAGAGGGCCAACCGGGTGTGGAAGGGCGCGTGCGTTTTGCCATAGCGATTGCGCTTAAAGGGCTATCGCAGTATGACAAAGCAAAACCACAGTTCGAATTGGCCTACGCTCAGCTTAGCCAGGCGCGCGGCCCAAACAGCGAACGAGCGCTGCAGGCCTACGTTGAACTGGCCGGGTTAAAGCTGCGCGAAAGTGATCTCAACGGCGCGAAGCGCATGCTTGACGAGGCGTATCAGCGCGCCCTGAAAGCATTTGGCCCGGACGGCGAAATCACTCTGAACTGCGCCTCGCAGCTAGCGGTGATTGCTTGGCAAGTGCAAGACGTTGAAGCGGGCATTGCAATTTCTGAGCAAAGCCTAAAAAGCCCCACAGTCGCCATTGGCGGGCCAGATCGAGGGCGCGGCATATTGATTTTGAATAACCTTGGACGCCTTTACCGCCTTGCCGGGCGCTTGCCGGAGGCAGAAAAAGCGCATCTTGCTGCCATTGAATATCGCACGAAGGAATTCGGTGCAAACGCGTATGCGACGCTCGAAGCGGTCAATGATTTAGCGGGCCTATATCGCCAAATGCAGCGTCTTGATGACGCAGAAAGTATGTATCGAAAAATTATCGTCGGTTATCAAGAAGTCTACGGTGCCGAACACAGCGCAACGGCTACGGCAATGAACAATTTAGCCAAAGTCTTATCGAACAAAGGCCAGGAGGTCGAGGCGATCAAGCTTTACCGCCAATCGCTCGAAATCAGTGTGAATGTAGTAGGCAACGACAATTATCTAACCGCGAGTGTGCAAAACAACTTGGCTATGAGCCTGTTAGTGCTCAAACGATATGAAGAGGCCCTGGCGTTATTTATGCGCGCGGATGCCATTTTTGAAAAGCAACTTCCGCTCAAGCACAAGCAGCGTCAAAGTCTATTTAACGGCCTGGCAAAAACCTACGAAGCTTTAGGTCGCAGTGCCGATGCGCAGTTGGTTCGGGCAAAAATATTGCCGCTTTAAATCCAAACATGTCTGCGGAACAAAAGATTTAAGCGACGCACCGCGCTACTATGCCCGATCAATTTCATTTCGTGCTGGAGCTGCAATGATCGAGTCAAGCAACGGCAGCGACGCCAATCGCACGTTGATTAAGCGTTTTTACACCGCTTTTGCAGCCCGCGATGGCGTTGCGATGGGCGCTTGCTATCACGCCAATGCGCGGTTTTCCGATCCGGCATTTGCAGAACTACGCGGCCAAGAAGTTTCTGCGATGTGGCGTATGTTGACCGCCCGTGCGAAAGATTTGACGCTGACTTTCAGTGACGTCGATGCAAGTGCCGAACGTGGCTCAGCAAAATGGATCGCGCTCTACACTTTTGCTGCAACCGGCCGAAAGGTGGAAAACCGCATCAGCGCTGCATTCGTATTTAAAGATGGCTTAATTCTTGAGCATAGTGATTTGTTTGATTTTTGGCGTTGGTCCAGACAAGCGCTCGGGCCGATGGGCCTACTTTTAGGTTGGAGCGGCTTTTTGCGGCGCAAAGTACAAAAACAAGCGCGCGCGAATTTAGCGGCATTTATCGCGAAAGAAGCGAAAGCGCTATAATTCGCATAAAAAAGCCCCGACATTCGGGGCTTTTCTTGATCTGTTTAAGACAGGCTTTCAGCTGGCGCGCGCGGTACGCAGCACTCGATCTGGCACGCTGGCGGCATCTTTCAAACCACTTAGCAAAGCCATAACCTGCTTTTCCAACGGCGCAAAATCACCGCGTAAGCCGCGAATTTCGTGATAGACCACCGCTAGCCACAGCGAAACGCCGCGCACTTGAACCTGCACGTTTTCGTCTTTGATGCGCTTCATCGCAATCTCGGTACCATTGCCCCAAGGTGCGTAGCGATCAACGTTTTCGCTGCCATACAGATGTGGCACGGTTGCCAGCGCTGCATTATTCAATTCACGCATCACTAGACCAAGAAGTTCACGGCGCTGCAAGGACGTAAAGTTGTCTACGAGTTTGTTGAGCTCTTTAAACTGGCGTTTCAGGGTGAAACAACGCCCCATAGTCAGTGCGCGGATTACAAATTTCATCATCGAACTCCGAGATTTAAGCAAACTAGAATCAGGTACAGCGGTGGCGGGTAAAGGTGTTTTTTTCAAATTAGACTGCACATCGACACTGGTCGTGTATAGGTTGGGCTGGGTAAACATTTTGAACCTCACAGACCCCTGCTTGGTGCATGGATCTTGACGTATAGACTGACATTGCGGCTAGACCTACGTCACATTTTGACGTGTTACGTCGAAAACAGCGCAATAAGAACAGAATTGACTCAGTCGATCAACCATTTTGACGCGTTCTTGACGTGACCGATTCACTCAAGGCAAACCTATTCACGACGAAAGCCTTAACATCGCCAGAAGCTGGCTGAAATAACGCCGAACTCGCCCTAAATAACGTTTATTTAACACCTCTAATCTGATGCGAGATGAAATCGCGTGCGATGCGCCCACAACATAGGCGAAGATCGCGTGGTGCCAAATTGCTTTATATGAAGTTCTGCCGTCGCAAAATCCCAAGCTAGCTCAAACACAAAGCCCTAAGAATTTAAAAGGATGTCTATGCCTCGTTCCTCGCTGTATCGAATTTTACCGGCCACATTGCTCGTTTTTGGAATGCTTAGCTTTGGCTTTTATGGCTGTTCAAAATCAGAGGTCAATTCCGCACCCGCACCAATCGCGGCAACCGCCACAAAAGCGCAAGTGCAGCAGGGCTTTTATGTGGCGATGATTAACTCAGCCGTTGTCGATAGCGAACCCGCAATCGAGCTGTCGGCCAGTGAACCCTTAGCGAGCGAGCAAGATTTCAATAAAGTTATTGCCGTGACGGACGCCGCGGGCAAGGCCGTCGACGGCGGCTGGAGCTTAGATTACAACGACAATCGCGTGCTGCGTTTTAGCCCGGTAAAATCCGGCGAGGATTATAAAATTGTCGTCAGCAAAGACTTGCTGAGTAAATCCGGCGCGCAGTTCGCAAATGATTACGTCGAAACACTTAAAGGTGTTGAACAACCGCCCACCATCGGCTTTTCTGGCCAAGGCAGCGTGCTGCCTGCGCGCGCAACCGAAGGTTTACCGATACGCACAGTCAACGTCACGGAAGTGGATGTACAGTTTTTACGCGTTAAAGACGCCAATGTTGCCGAAGCCATTCGCGACCGCGCTTTTCGCGGCGCGCAGGGCGGTTGGCAGCTGAATTATCTAAAGAAAATTACCGAGAACGTTTACGCCAATCGCTTTCAGATCACAGACACACACCGGAACAAGCAGATTTTGAGCTTTCTGCCGGTACAAACCATCGCCGAGCTCAAGCGCCCAGGCCTGTACTACGCAATCATGCGCCGCCCGAGCGACTTTGATGAGCAGTTTGAAGTCACCCATTACGTCGTCAGTGACATCGGCGTGCACGTGCGTCGCTATCAAAACCGTGCATTAGTTTTAGCGCGCAGCTTATCGAGCGGTAAGGCGCTCAGCGATGTGCAAATCAGCCTGATCAATAGTTATGGTCAACCTATTTTGGCCGGTAAAACGAACGGCGACGGGCAGATGAGTTTTGAGCAAGCGCCGAACAACGAGATGGTGCTTATGGCGCAAGCTGGCGATAATTTGAGCGTGCTGCCATTTAATCAACCCGCACTAGACTTATCCGAGTATGAAATCACCGGCGGTACCGCGGACGCCAACACAATCCATATCTGGAGTGGCCGGGATTTATATCGCCCGGGTGAAACGCTGCAGTTCTCGGCGCTGCTGCGCGACTTTGATGGCAAACCAGTGCCCGCACAGCCCGTGTTTGCGAACTTGCGCCAGCCCGACGGCAAACTTTACGCAGCAATTGAGTTGAAGGTCAATGAACTCGGCTATTTAGAATTCAAACGCCCAATGCCTAGTGACGTGCCGACCGGGCGTTGGAAGCTGGAAATGGGCACTGACCCTGAAGGCAAAGGCCGCCACCATACCTTTGGTTTTCGGATTGAGGAGTTTTTGCCAGAGCGCCTTAAACTTGATCTTGCCAGCGTGCAAGAGCGGCTAGCACCGGCGCAAGCGCTGAACCTTGATGTGACGGGTGCCTATTTATACGGAGCGCCAGCGGGCGGCAATCGCTTCACCGCCAAATATGTTTTAAGCGCCGATGCTTCCGCCGTGCCAAGTTTGAAAGGCTATATTTTTGGCGACCAAGTCAATAAGCCCAAAACCGAGCAAGTCGATGCGATTGATGAAGTCTTGGATGCCGATGGCAAGCTAAGCAGCGCAATCACCATTCCGAGCGATCAAATCAATGGCCCAATTAGCGTTGCAGTGATCGGTGAATTGTTTGAAACCGGTGGCCGAGCGGTAACGCGCGTGCTCAAGCGCAGCGTTTGGCCGGCCGAGCAATTGGTGGGTGTGCGGCCGCTATTTGCTGACAACGATGCCGGTGGAAATTCACGCGCGGCGTTCGAGGTGATGCGCGTGAGTGCCAATGGCGCAGCGACTGCCGCAAATGTGGAAGTGAAATTAATCCGCGAGCGTCGTGATTACCGCTGGAGCTATAAATCCGGCCTCGGTTGGGTGAGTGACTACACGGAATCCTTGACCGAAGGGAATGCGCAAGCGCTCGCACTGGATGGCAAAGTCGCCGGGCGTGTGGAATTTCCGGTTGAATGGGGCAACTACCGCCTAGAAGTGACAGACCCACAAACAAAACTAGTTACGCGCTACCCGTTTTATGCCGGCTGGAGCTGGGGCAGTGACAATACTGGGCCGGATTCGCGCCCTGACAAGGTCAAACTGGCGCTCGATAAGTCAGCCTATAAAGTTGGCGACACGCTAAAACTGACGATTACGCCACCCGAAGAAGGCGTCGGCTTGCTGCTGGTTGAATCGGACAAACTGCTGCAAACGCAAGAATTTAGCGCCGGCAAGACGACTACTTTGGAGCTAAAGATTGCGCCTGAGTGGGATCGCCACGATGTTTATATTTCGACGATGGTGTTCAAGCCCGGCGATAACGCAAACCACATTACGCCGAAACGCGCGATTGGCATGATTCACCTGCCGATGGATCGCGCCGAGCGCCAGCTTAAAGTTGCTTTGACAGCGCCAGCAAAGATGCTGCCTTCGCAGGCCTTGAGCGTTTCGGTGTCAGTGCCCGAGTTGAAATCACAAACCGCCTTTGTCACGGTGCACGCGGTCGATCAGGGGATCACCAATATCACCAATTTCACGGTTCCCGACCCGTTCAAGCACTTCTTTGCGCAGCGCGCGTATGCCATTGATTTGTTCGACGTGTATGGCCGAATTATTGAATCGCTACCGGGCGCGCTGGCGAAACTTCGCTTCGGCGGCGATGGCATGCTAGGCGCGTTGCCACAGGCCAATCGCAGCACCGCAAAAGTTCAAACCGTCGACTTGTTTAGTGGTGCGGTGAAGCTTGACGCTAAGGGCAATGCCATCGTCCCGCTGAATGTTCCGGACTTTAATGGCAGCCTGAAAGTATCTGCGGTGGTGTTTTCAGACAGCAAATACGGCTTCGCGCAGAGCGAAACCATCGTGCGCGCGCCAGTCGTTGTAGAAGTCAGTATGCCGCGCGTTTTTGCGCCGGGCGATAGCGGCAAGCTGACCGTCGACGTACAGAATTTCACCGACAAACCCGGCGAATTTACCCTCAAGTTGGTCTCTGGCGATGGCCTTAAATTCTCCAGCACTCAAACAAATGTAACGCTAGCGGATCAAGAAAAGAAAACCTTGAGTTTCGACGTTGCCGCCACCGCCGCGATTGGCGTTGCTAGGTATTCCGTGGGCGTTAGCGGCAACAGTGCAAAGTTCGAGCGCAAGTTTGAGTCCGTGGTGCGCCCGGCTTGGAATGAAACCCGACGTGTGCGTTTTGAGACGCTCAGTGCGCCAGGAAGCGTTGATTTAAACGTCAACACCAGCGATTTTTACCCCGGCACCGTGCGCTCAAGATTTAGCCTCAGCGGTCGCGCGCCCATTCCAGTGGCAGATGCCGCGAAAGGACTGTTCGAATATCCTTACGGCTGCATTGAGCAAACCACCAGCAAGTTGCTGCCGTATCTGACGCTCGACGACGCGGCATTGGCAAAGCTCGGCCTGCCGCAATCCACGGTTAAAAACCGCGCAGAAAACGTGAGTTTTGGACTGGGGCGTATTGCATCCATGCAAGCCGAATCAGGCCACTTTAATTTTTGGCCTGAAGGCGATTATGCCGAGCCAACACTGACGCCATTTATTACCGACGTGCTGATCGACGCGCAAATGCAGGGCTACGCTATGCCGCCGCAAGTGTTGCAAAAGGCGCTAGAGCGTTTGAAAGAAAGCCTGCTGTCAGGTGGCGAGCTGAACTACGACCGTGTCTATAACGATAATTCGGAACATCTGCGCTTTAGCTACAACGCCTATGCTGGCTATGTGCTGGCGCGCGTCAATCAAGCGCCGTTGGGCAGCTTGCGTTCGATTTTCGATGCACAAGCCAGCAAATCACTGTCGCCACTGCCTTTAGTGCGTTTGGCGATTGCGTTGAAAACGGCGGGCGATAACAAGCGCGCACAGGACGCACTGAAACTCGCTTTTGGCGAAAAATGGGCGATGCAGCAAGATCGTTGGTTGGGCGATTACGGCAGCGTATTGCGTGACCATGCGCTGTCTTTAGCATTGGTTATTGAAGCCAAAATGGCGCCGCCTGATTTGGATGCGAAGCTGCTAGAAGTGACCTATCTGGTGCGCGAAAATCCATACATGTCCACGCAAGATCGCGTTGGCTTGGTGCGGCTGGCAAAAGCGTTGAGCGCAAGCAGCGGCCCGCTTGAAGGGACGCTGGTATTGAACGGCAGCCCGCAACCTTTTAGCACCAGCGGCATTTTTGCGGCTGACTTGTCGTTTGCTGAGCTGAATTCCGGCGCAAGAATCGAGACGAACTCTGCTGGACCGCTGTATTTGATGCAGCAAACCGCAGGTATTACCCGAACTGCGCCGCAGCCTAGCTCCGAGCAACTGAGCGTCGCGCGCAAATACTTCAACATGGACGGAACGCCGTTCGCGGGCGACAGCATTCGCGAAGGCGAGCGCTTGATTGTCGGCTTGACCATTCAATCGAAGGTTTGGGCCAACGACTTGCTGCTGGTTGATCTTTTGCCAGGCGGCTTTGAGGCGGAAAATCTGAATTTGCTGCCACCTGAGCAGCTCAGCGGTTTGAAAGCCGGCGAGCTCAGCGTCAGTGACGTCAGGTCCCAAGTGAGCGTGCGCTTTGAAGAGTTCCGCGATGATCGCTATGTGCTGGCGATGCCGATCAACGAGGGTGAAACGCGCTATTTCTATGTGGTGCGCGCGGTGTCCCCGGGAACATTTGTGGTGCCACCGACGCAGCTTGAAGATATGTATCGGCCGACCATGAGCACGGTCGGGGTTTCGATTCCCGCGCGGGTGACGGTGTTGGAAGGGAATTAAGGGACACAAAAAAACACCTCCCCCCGACCCGCCCCGAATAGCTCCCTCTCCCCGCCGATGCGCTTGAATCAGCCAAAATCGTCCTACGGGGAGAGGGTTGGGGTGAGGGGCGAGTCAAAAAGGCACACCACGCAATCCCACCGCGCTAACGCATATTTAAAAGCGTTCGATTAGGCAGTGCGTCGGCCGACCCATCGCCTCAAGTCATCAGCTAATGAAAAGTTTAGATTTACTAAACCATGTAAAAATACTGTCTTTTAATAGACTATCGGCAATCGCGTTAGCCCTCGTAGCACTTCTATTTGCCCTGGATTATTACTATCCGCCCCCGCTAAAAAAATTCCTCTCGCAACGCTCCGCGCAGCTGATCTTGGCGTCCGACGGCGCGCCGCTACGCGCCTTTCCGGATGCGCGTGGTATTTGGCGCTATTCGGTTCGCGCGAATGACGTCGCACCCGCCTATTTGCACGTCTTACTGAACTATGAGGATCGCTGGTTCTATCGCCACCCTGGCGTGAATCCTTTGGCGCTCGCACGTGCTGTGGCACAGGCTGCCTACTATCGGCGGCCGGTTTCCGGTGGCTCCACAATCACCATGCAGGTGGCGCGCATTATCGAAGTAATCCCGCACACTACGGCGGGCAAAATTTGGCAAATGGTGCGCGCAATACAGCTGGAGCGGCGCCTGAGCAAAGCGCAAATTTTGGATTTGTATTTACGCTTTGCACCTTACGGCGGCACTATTGAAGGCGTGGAAACCGCATCGCGCGCCTATTTGGGCAAGTCCAGCCATGACCTAAGTGATGCGGAAGCAGCGCTGCTAGTGGTTTTACCGCAGCGCCCCAGCGCATTGCGTCCGGATCGCAGCAGTGCCGCAGCGCAGCGTGCGCGCGATAAAGTGCTGCGGCGCATGCGTGATTTAGGCGTGTGGACAGCCGCGCGCGTCGCCGATGCCCGGCTTGAATCAGTCTATGCGAAGCGCTTGCGCGTGCCGATGTTGGCACCGCTTTTTGCGCAGCGGCTACATGCAGCAAACCCGGATGCCGATCAAATCCAAACCGGTATTGATACGCGTTGGCAACAGATGGCCGAAGCGCGTGTGGCGAACCATATCAAGCGTTTTGCGCCAGCAACTTCGGCCGCCGTGCTGATCGTTGACAACGAAACGATGCTGGCGCGCGCCTACGTCGGTTCTGCGGTATTTGGCGAAGCAAAAAGTTATGGGCATATCGATATGGTGCAGGCGTACCGCTCGCCCGGCTCCACCCTCAAACCCACGCTTTATGCGTTGGCGTTGGACGCCGGGCTGATCCATTCGGAAAGCCTATTGCTGGATGCGCCGCAGGACTTTGCTGGCTATCGGCCTGCTAATTTTTCGGAAAGCTTTAACGGCCCGGTTGCGGCTGCATCTGCGCTGCGCTTGAGCCTGAATATCCCAGCCGTGGATTTACTGGATCGCATTGGCCCAGGCAAATTTTATGCAGCGCTAGATCATGCTGGGCTCAAATTGCAATTACCAACGGGTGCCGAGCCCAATTTAAGTCTTATTCTGGGCGGCGCTGGCGCGCGCTTGGAGGATCTGGTGGGAATGCATGCCGCGTTAGCGCGCAGCGGCTTAGCCGCACGCGTGCGTTGGATCGCCAGCGATGCCTTGTCAGATCGACGTCTAATGAGTGCGGGCGCAGCCTGGATTACCTATCAAATGCTCAGCGATGACGGGCGTCTGGGTGCTGGCGACAGCGTCATCTTTGATCGTGGCAATCGCCGCCGCATCGCTTTTAAAACCGGCACCAGCTTCGGCTTTCGCGATGCCTGGGCGCTAGGCACCACGCCAAAGGTCAGCATTGGCGTTTGGATTGGCAGGCCAGATGGCACGCCAAACCCAGGAAGTTTTGGCGCAGTCAGCGCCCTGCCCTTGCTGTTCGAACTATTTGACGGCATATCGCAAGCAAGTCTCGGCGTTGAGGCCGGCCCACCCGCCAGCGTAAGCAAAGCCGATGTTTGCTGGCCACTGGGTGTGCGGTTCGATGCCACACAGCCAGAGCTATGTCATAAAAAACTTGAGGCGTATGTTTTGGACGAAACCGCGCCCGCAACTTTGCCCGAGCGCAGCGCAAAGCTTTGGCAAGCGGGCGTTACCGAGTATTTTGCGGATCCAGACACCGGCCTGCGGCGCAATGCCAGCTGCTTGAACGCAAAAGTGCAAGTCAAACAGATCGCGCGTTGGCCAGCACTGGCCTACCCATGGTTAAGTACCCGCATGCGCGCATTGGCAACCTTGCCAAGTTTAAGCAAAGGTTGCGCGCCCGACGCGATGCGCCCGGAAGCGCTTGTGATCGAAGGCGTATTAGACGGCGCGACCTTAAAGCCACCCAGCAATCGTGATGCTGCCAATACCAATAACCGGCCAGTACCCGTTGGCGTGCGCGCAATCGGCAGCGATTCAGCCGTCAGCTGGCTGCTCGATGGCGCGCTGTTTGCGCGCACGCAAGGCGGTGAGACTTTGAAAATGGATTTACCCGCCGTGGGTAAGCACCGTTTGGTTGCGATGGATGCACAGGGCCGTTTTGCGGCTATTGGATTTACTGTGATTTTGTGAGGTACTGCAGGATTTTGTGAGGTACTGCAGGATTTTAGGCATGCACCCAATTCTCGCCTAGAGAGCCTTTGCACTCGCCGCATCGGCAGTATTTGCTGGCTCAGTACATGGCTACTTTCACCTCAGTCACACAATTCTCAAACTGCCATACTTCCCGAAAAATAAACCGACCCAGGCACTACACTCGCGCTGAACTGCTGCATTAGATCGCGCACTAAGGGGTGGTCGGTGATTGCGTCTTCAAACGCCTGCGCGCGCGATGCGAATTCGCGAGCATTGACTTGCGCTGGGCTTGCTGACAAATCTGCGTCAGCTACGACAATTTGAAGGCTTAGCGCCTGGCCTAAGCTTTGCTCAATGTATTGCGCCAACAATTGCACATTTGCGGCACTTGCCAGACTGCTGTGCGCTGCATCGACGGTCAAGGTTAGCGCCCCGTGTTGCCAGCTGCGCGCGAGCGCGTTGTGCGCAAACTCGCGCAGCGCACCTGGGGGAAGCGGCAAGGTCGCCACCAAACGCTGCCAGCGCTCGGCCAAGGTCCAAACCTTAGGCACTGGCTCCGGTGCGATGCCGGGTAGTTCTAATGGCTCAGGCAATGGCGCTGGCACTTCATGCTCAAATGATTCCTGCGCGAAAACGTCCGTGTTTGCGCTTACGTTTTCGGCATCACCAAAATTGGCATCCGCCCGATTTTCGACTTCCACATTTGATCGACTTGCCGCCCCAGGGTTTACCAGAATCACCGGGCTTTCAGATTCTCGTATTTCAGACTGAACTAGATTGCTAGAGTCACTAGCATTGGATTTAGACAGTTCTGGGGTTTTGACTGTTTCGGCGACGGCACGCGCTTTGCCGTCGCCATTAGTTTTTCCCGGCGGTGCGGCTACCACGCTGGAAGGTGTTTCATTTTCCAATTTGGACTCAGCCACGCCGACTTGTACATCGGCAAACGCCAACATGCGCAGCAAACACATCTCAAAAGCGATTTTAGCGTCTGGCGCGCTGGCAACTTCTTTCGCACCTAAATTTGCGAACTGAAACTTAATTTGCAAATCTTCAGGGCTAAATCGCGATGCCAAAGCGGCCAAGCGTGGCGGCACGTCGACCAGCTGCTTCGCGTGCGGGCCGACTAGCTGTAAAAACGCCAACTGATGTAGATGCTCCATCAGCCGGGCAAGAACCTGCACGTAGCTGCCGCCAAAATCAGCCAAATCTGCAAGTTTTTCAGACAGTTGCTCGGCGCTATTGACGCTGAGCGCCTCTAGCAAATCCAGTACGGCCTCACGTGAAATCGTGCCCAACATTTCGCGCGTCGGAATCGTTTCCACCTTCCCGCCACCGAAAGCCAACGCTTGATCGAGCAAACTCAAGCCATCCCGCATTGAGCCGTCCGCGCCGCGTGCCAGCTCATCAATCGCCTCGTCCTCAAAGGCAATCTCTTCAGCGCTGAGGATATGGCGCATTTGTTGCGTGATTTGCGCGATCGTTAGACGCTTCAAATGAAACTTTAGGCAGCGGGAAAGCACGGTGACCGGCAATTTTTGGGGGTCAGTCGTTGCCAATAAAAACTTGACGTGTTCTGGCGGCTCTTCCAGGGTTTTCAGCAAGGCATTGAAGCTGTGCGTGGAAAGCATATGAACTTCATCGATCAGATAGACCTTAAATCGCCCGCGCGAAGGCGCATAAATAACGTTGTCTAAAATTTCACGCGTATCATCAACTTTGGTCCTGGACGCGGCATCGATTTCAATCAAATCAGGGAAACGTCCGGCATCAATATCCCGGCAGCTGCTGCATACACCGCAGGGCGTCGCAGTCACGCCTGTCTCACAGTTCAACGCCTTCGCAATAATCCGAGCGATAGTTGTTTTGCCGACACCACGTGTACCAGTAAATAGAAAAGCATGGTGCAAACGACCCTGACTCAAACCGCCAGTCAGCGCCCGCACGACATGCTCTTGCCCCATAAGCTCGCTAAAATTTCGCGGTCGCCACTTACGTGCAAGTACCTGATAACTCATAACTTAACTTCCATGTCTAGCTCTTCGTTGCATTGGGCATTGCTCAGCGCCTTTTTCTATAAGACGAACACCGAGGCGAATTGTCAGTCTATGTGTGGGCGGGCTGCAATGGGCACATTGGAAAACGTCACTTGAGCCTTACGTTGAGCGAGCGCTGCATCAATGCGCACGATCAGTAAGCCTTGTTTGTCAGCGAGCAGCAATTCGTCTGCCTTGCTATCGCTCAACTCTGCGCGCGCACCTGCTGTGCGATCAAATTCAAATTCGATGCTTCGAACTTTATGTCCAGCCATCGCCGGGCCTAGAGCAGTAAGCGCCTGCTGCGCTTGCATGGCGCTTTCATAAATATCCGAGTAGGCGAGCACCTTTTTTCCGCCTAACTTAATTTCCATCGTGGCACTTAAGCTTAGCGACCCCTTTGCTTGATTGCTTTCCACGACCGGATTTTCTGAAAGCAGTGCCTTCGTCATCGGAAAGTTAACGCTACCATCGGGCGCAATTTTCACGAGAATTGTGCCTGATGCCGACAAAATTCGAACTTCAATTTGACTTGGCGAAACGTCTCTTTGCCGGGAAACAATGCGTTGACGCGCTAAAAGTCGGTCAAAACCAGAAATTATTAACCCCGGCTCCAAAGCGCGATACAGGTTTTCATAGCGCACCTGGGTGTAGGTTTGAGCCTGTGCAGGCGCGGTGGCATAGCCGATATTGACAAGGGCTAAACTGCAAATCAGCGATAAAAGCGGCGGCCAAAAACATCGCTGAATCAGGGGTAATAGAAATGTCATGCCAAAACTGTGCGCTTTAAAGATTCACTGGCCGCTATTGTGGCACAAACGGCGAAATTCCCTTCAACACATCTGGCATTTGATTGCGGTGACGCTAGCGGTGATATTAAGAAAACTATGCGGCAATCCCCACTACCGGCAGACTGATTGCATCGAAAATCATCTGCTCGATTTTCTCTAAATCAGGAATAACGGCTTGATCGTCACGCAACATAAGGTCCATCTTTACCCCGACACGGCCAAAGCTATCCCCCAGCGGCACCAATTCATCAATGTTAATTGTAGTCAAGCGTGGAAATCCTTGCGCCAACATAGCAATAAATGGCATGCGCGGATGGCCACTTAAGGCTTTCATCACGCACACACGGCCGCCCGTCGCGCGTTCATCAAGCGCAAGCCCGGCCAAAAGCGAAAACGAGATCAGCGGCAGCTTCCAACCGCGCCAAGCAACGCGGCCAAGCAACCAATCCGGCGCGTTTGGCACCCGCTCAGGCGTGGACAAGGTAATTACCTCAGATACATTGGCGTTCGGCATCAGCACGCGCCCGTTGGTAATTGGAATCATCAACCCGCGAATTTCGCGCTTTTGTTCTACTACGACGTTGTCCATGCATGTAATCCAATAGTTCGTTACTTCAGTTATCGGCAACGCAATTATTGTCAGCTTGCTTTACCGAGCAAATCATAGCGCCTTTGACGAAACTTCGTTTCCACTTCGCAATTTTTCCCGCCTCGCGGGATTGCAACGCTTTGACGAAACTTCGTTTCCACTTCGCAATTTGTCCCACTTCGCGGGATTGCTACGCTTTGACGAAACTTCGTTTCCACTTCGCAATTTTTCCCGCTTCGCGGGATTGCTACGCTAAGAAGAATCCCTAATTTTTATCGTTTGTACTAGTTCAATGCACCCAATTCGTCTAAAACATGATCCGCTAGCTGCTCCGGTGCGCCGACAAAACTGACCACCCCTGCGGCCTGAGCACCATCAATCATTGAGCTGATGACACAAGTCGCCGGATCTTGAACCCAGACTTTCGCACCACGCGAGGCAAGGTATTTCGCGCCTTCAATGGCATCTGAGGCCATGCCACTAAAAACGATGCCAGTACAACGCTGCCCAAACCGATCCGCCATATCGATCATGACTTGATCAATCGATGGGCTATAAGGTGATTCAGTTGGTAATGGCGCAAATTGCACCACGCTTTGTTGGTCCACTAAAAAGCGTTGATTGACAGGTACGACCACAATTTCACCGGCCGCGAACGCTTCACCTGGCTTTGCAAGCCGCACCGGCATCGGCGAGGCCTTAGCAAGCTGACTGGTCATAAGTTCCAAAAACTCGGCACCCATGTGTTGAGCTAAAACGAATGCAGCGGGAAGATTCGGCTTGAGCTTACCAAGGAAACTTCGGATTGCCTCAGGGCCGCCGATAGATGCGCCCAATACAAAAACGCGCGGCGGGCCTGTTTGCACAGCGGGTGCGCTTGCAGGTTTTGCAGGACTGGCAACTTTATCTGGAACAATGGCGACAGGTGTATCAGCAAATAGCGCATCTAAATCGGCGAAGTCCTCGTCCTTTTCGTTAATAGACGAACTACTAGGCGCGCCCACTTCAAAATCGAGGTCAAAATCTAAACTGGACGAATCAAATGCCGCATCCAAATCTTTGGAATTTGCGTCGTCGAATCCGACATTGCTATTTGCAGGCATCGTCACCGGTGATAAATCATTTAAGTCAGCGAATAGAGCATCAAAATCTGACATCTCATCAGCCAATGCGGCGCTGTGCAGCTCAGGTGCCGCGCTTTGAATATTCCTATCTGCAGGCACCTGAACAGCCGGAAGGCGTTTGGTAATTGCAGCTGACGTTGGCGTCGGAATGACTACATTGTCTATTTCGGAAGCAGGAACAGGGCTAACGGAAGGCGCATCAAGTATGTCTGCGTCTAAGAAAAAGTCAAAATCCCCCAATTCGTTTGAGTTATCTTGCACGGGCGGCGTGACAGCCGACGCAGTTTTTGCTGCTGCTTTTACTGCTGTCTCTGGAAGCGGTAGAACTTCTTTCGCATTGAATACAGCGCGCCCCGTAGGAATAGGAGCCAAAATTTCGCCTTCAAGTGGCTCAAGTGACCAATTCAGCGCACTCACATCGGTTTTTGGCGCTACGATGGGTTTGCTTTGCGCATTTTGCTCTGGCAACCCAGTTGACTCGCGCTGCGGCGGCTTTTTAGCTTTGGACGCTTCTACATTCGCAGCATCAATGTGGGTAGCACCATCGTCATCAGGCTGGGCACTGTTTCGAAACAGCGCGTCCAAATCACCTAATTCTTCGGTGGCAAAATTTGGTGTAACGGACTCAGGCATATCAAATGCTGAAGCATCGAAACCTTCAAGCCCAGACTCCTCATCATCTAGGCGTACCTGCACCGCTTGATTGACACTTTCCGCATCAAAATCAAAGTCTAGATCAGCGAACACGTCGTCGAGTACCGCATCAACCGTAGGCGCTTCATTGCCAAGCGCTGGGCTAGACTGTTCGTCATTTACCACCATTAATGCGGCAGCACTAACGGGACCTTTTAGGCTTGGTTTCGCTTGGGTAGCTGCAATTTCAGGCGCCGCGACTGGCACCGGCACAACCACTTTCGGCGGCACTACTTTCGTAGGTGTCGGAATCGACTTTGCATCCGCTGGACGCGGTGGAGATGAGTCCAACTCGCCGGTAATTTTTGCGGCCAGGTGACGTGCCCAACGCGCCTGGTCCCAGCCCGCAAGCCCAGACGATGCGGCACCGTCATTAAATATAACGGGCCGACGCATCTGATCCAGCATGTCAGTTAACTCCTCAAGGCTATCTTCTAGCTCTGGGTCGAGATTAACGACAAAAACGTCTAGATTCGCCTCGCGAATTTGCTCCAATGACAGCGCATTCGCAATAATTTCGACGACTACAGTCACGCCGACATCGCGAAGTGCAATCTTTAGGTGTTCATTGAGCCCGACGGCTTGAAATACCAAGCCAGCGCGCACTGCGACACCGCTACTTTGCGTTAACGCCATTGAGCGACTCCATGACATTTTTCAGAAGGTCAACCTCTTGATAGGGCTTACCTAAATAACGTTCAACACCGATTTCCATAGCGCGCTGACGATGCTTTTCACCCGTACGTGAGGTAATCATAATGATTGGCACATGCTTGAGTCGGCTGTCGTTCTTTACATATGTCGCCAACTCGTAGCCATCCATGCGCGGCATTTCAATGTCCAGCAGCATCAAATCAGGCACCCGATCTTGCAGCTGCTCAACCGCATCAAGTCCATCCTTAGCGGTAATGACTTCCATATCATTTCGCTCTAATACGCGGGTTGTAACCTTGCGCATCGTAATCGAGTCATCGACTACCATGACCAGCTTCTGGCGACGAACTTCCACAGGTGCAGTTACGACGACGTCCAGATCCAGCTCGGAGGCAAGTTCTGGCGCTTGTCGCAGCGCCGCACCATGACGCACGAGCGGCGCTAAATCCAAAATGACGATGACTGAGCCGTCGCCCATAATCGTGGCACCGAAGAAACCGGGTACAGAACTGAGCTGGACTCCAACCGCTTTCACCACGACTTCTTTAGAACCAACCACCTGACTGACACGAACCGCAGCGCGCTGATCGCCCGATTTCGTCATCACAAAAGGTACCTGCGCCTCGTCCTTTGCGTATGCGATCGGCTGGCGAATCAATTCGCCTAGATCGTATATCTGATACGTCTCACCGGCGTAGGTGACGTCCATATCGCTACTCGCAATGCGACGATCAAGCTCTTTACGCGGCATACGCATAACGCCTTGAACCGACGACAGCGGGACCGCATAAGAGGTATCTGCAAGCTTGATCAGAATTGCCTGCGTAACTGACAAAGTGAAAGGCAAGCGCACTGAAAATACTGAGCCAACGCCTTTTACAGAGTCGATCAGAAGCGATCCACCCAGCTGCTTGATTTCGGAATTGACGACATCCATGCCAACGCCACGTCCCGAAATCTTGCTCACCGTTTCCGCAGTCGAGAATCCCGCTTCTAGTACGAACTGAAACAAGTCACGATCGGAAAGCTGCGCATCCGCGCGCAATAGGCCACGTTCAATCGCTTTGCTACGAATTGCGTCGCGATCCATGCCTCGGCCATCGTCAGTCACTTTGATCACAACTTCCGTCGCTTCACGCGACACAGAAACGGTAACAGTTCCTTCTTCAGGCTTGCCAGCGGCACGTCGCACCTGTGGCAATTCCAATCCATGTGCCAGCGCGTTGCGCAACATGTGTTCCAGCGGTGCAGTCATACGATCTAGCACCGTTCGGTCCATTTCGCCTTGCGCACCTTCGACCTTAAGTACGGCTCGTTTCCCCAACTCGCCACCGGTTTGACGCATGATTCGACGCAATCGCGGCACCAAAGAATCGAATGGCACCATGCGGGTACGCATCAAGCCTTCTTGCAATTCTGTGCTTACACGGGATTGCTGCAACAACAACGTTTCAGATTGTCGTGCGATATCGTCCATCAAACTTTGCAGCGACACTAAATCCGATACTGACTCGGCAAGCGCCCGGGATAGCTGCTGCAGCGTTGAGAAACGATCTAGCTCTAGCGGATCAAAGCCAAGATCTTTTTTGGATTCTTCTCGTTGATAGCGCGAAAGAATTTGCGCTTCGGTTTCCATTTCTAGCTTTCGCAGCTGATCGCGTAAACGCAAGACTGTTTGATCAAACTCCTGCAAGTTGAAACGGAATCCTCCTATTTGCGCTTCTAGCCGCGAACGGTAAATCGAAACTTCGCCTGCATAATTAACGAGGTTGTCGATTAGATCCGCGCGCACACGAATCGACTCTTGCTGCTGGCGCTGACCGCCATCGTCTTCGTCTAAAGCTGTTTTTCGCTCCGCGCGCGGCGCAACATCGGATGCGCCCTTAGCTGCTTGGGGCGCCGGTGCCGTCGCTGCTTTGGGCGAAACAGCTGCTTTTGGTGCAACGATCTCCGCACCTGCCTGCGCACCTACAAGTGCGTCTACATCTGGTTGTGATGCGGTATCGGCCGTTGCTTCCGACAAGTCCGATGCCAGAATGAACTGATCATCATCACCATCTAACAATGCATCCAGCCGCGCAATGATATTGACAGGCTGCCCTATCGCTTGGCGATTGCCAACACGTGTAACCATTTGGTGCAGTCGATCAAAGGAACGCTCTAACGCTTCCATGGTTACGACAGAATTATTCGCGCGCTTATCAACGATCGCTTCAAACAGCGATTCCATCGAGTGGCT